>Ga0209700_109034_pt1 | contig 12026 bp, 6 predicted proteins | sample SiratroredBW_FD_187528 | JGI IMG/M metagenome (GOLD analysis project Ga0209700, IMG submission 187528) | Root nodule microbial communities of legume samples collected from California, USA - Siratro red BW (SPAdes) (version 2) | ecosystem: Host-associated > Plants > Roots > Nodule | place: USA...
ATATATATATATATATATATATATATATATATATATATATATATATATATATATATATATATATATATATTCTTTTTAATACCAAAAAATTATATAAACAGAAATATTTCAGGATGTTCTAACCCTAATACAAAAAATGCTATAACTTAAAATACAATAGGATACTACTAGAAAGTTGTTGAACAGCGACTAAGATTAGTGATTGAAAAATTCAATTTCGGTGACTGAATCTGTGATTAAATCTGTGACCAAATCTAACTCCATGATAAAGATAAAGTTTTTAAGCATTGGAGTGAGCTTAAATACCCATAAGAGAAGTTGAAATAAAATATGGATGATTACCTTGTTCACACACCCACCATCTATATATCGAGTATTTTCATCTTCATAGTGAATATGCTTCATTGTTACTTCAAGTGCTCTTTCTCTAATCAACTTATTGAAAGGCCAACGTGTAAGAAGTGGCTCAGTCAATAAATAAGCACTATCCCATATTAGATCTTGTATCCAGTGATGAGGATAATAAAGATCTTCCTGTCATATACATGAAATATACTGTTATCCTTTTTGTTAAAGTTTATACACACATTATGATAATGTATTTTCTTTTATAATTTTAAAATCATTTTTTTAAAATTTTACTTGAACTAAGTACACATTTTATAATTTAATTAAAAAGATTATAATTTCCCTAAATTCACATGACATATTCCAATTAACTATAAAATACTTATAACCTTTGCGCATTTGTGACGTGCTTTCTTCCAAATACTTTCATTGTAAGGTTGTGTAAAGAGTTCTTCTCTCAAATTTGTAATTAGTGGTGTAACTGGACACACAAATCTTTTTCCATATATATATGACATAGGCATGTACACAGATCGACAATAATACCACATTTTACCTGCATTATTAAAAGTGAAAATAAGATACAATAATACTCAATTTAATAATAATTTATTCATATTTCTTAAATAAAAAAAAAATTAACCAGGATGCATGGGAAGAAAAGAAGGAAGTATCCAAAATTCAGGAGGCATTGGGTTGCATCCACTCCAATCAACTATACCGAGTACCTGTAGAATAACATAAATTAAATTACTAACATACTTACATTTATTTGTGCGTTTAAATTATATATATAAAAGCATTCATACCGAAAGCCAAAATTTTCCCCATGAAGGCATATGTGTTATGCTACCATGATCATGAATCCAGTTTCTGGCCTTTGCACAAGCATTGTTATGACCTCCGTTAGGTCCTTCTCCAAGAATTCTCATACTTATGTAATTCAGTGTGGTGCCATACATGGTGCTAGGACCCTCTATATGTAATCCCCACCCTCCATCTTCGTTCTTCACATCAAACTACTCATTAGTATTCCTTTTCTATTCTTGTATTTTTTTTTTCAAATTTCATTAAAATGATAGAAATTATGTGTAAATTTAGTATATTGAAATTTAACAAGTGTACCTGATGATTATACAAGTAACGGAGAATTTCTTTACGATATTCTTCAGGAAATATAGAATCGAGATGTCCGGTAATGTAGACGGAAATGATCTGCAGTAGAAAAGTTATGTTATACATAGAATTTTCTACATTTCAACTTGTTAGGTTACCAAATCCTTATACTATACAAGTTTGATTTGGGTTTTTCATTAAAATTTCGTAATTATGTTCTTAAAACTTAATAACCAATTTAAAATAAATATTAACATTAAAAAACATATATGATATATTTTAAATAAGTTGAACTTACCATGATAGGAATGAAAAAGTGAGAACCTCCAAGGTGAGCAGGCCAATGGCCATCACTGGTTTGTAGTGCCGACAGGTAATGAGAGGTCCTCTTTAGGGTTAGAGTAGCCTTCTCCCATGTAATTTCTTCATCATCTTCTATCTTCACTTTGCTTATTGTTTGTTTGAATTTTTTTTCCCTCAAAATCTGTACAAAAATGGAAAATATAATTATATTATTTATTTCTTTAATATTTTTCCTTTACAGTAATATTTATTTTAGTATCTTCCTAATGACAATAAAGAAAAAAAATGTGTATTGGAAAAAAAAAGTTTTACATGGTCATCCAGTCATAAATTTCCTATAAAATATTTAGTAGACTTTGCAAATTATTATCTTAAAAGTCATATCAACAGTTATTTATTTTTAATTTTATAAAATGAAAAAAAATATAACATTTTACATTTTATATTTTAAAAGCATCTTTTTACGTCAGTCAATTTTATTTTAGTTCTGATAACATTTTTTTATCTCTCCAAGATGCACAATATTTTTTTTTTCGTCTTTAGTGGTAATTTTAAAATAATTAAATAATAACTTAATATATTTTTTTTCTCCCGAAGCATGGTCATATTTTAAGAATAATATAAAAATTTTACATTACCAAAGTCAAACAAAATTCTTTTAGAAACGAAAAAGTAAAATATGATTGTATTTAAAAAAAAAATACACATATTGAGTAAAGAACTAAGAACTAAGGTGCTTACTAATAACTTTTGATACTTGTTATTTAAAGTATATGATTTTGCATGTGGGAAGTATTTTATTTATAAGTTTAAATATTAAAAACTTAGATACAGAAAATTAGAAAAATGAATTTCAGAATTTAATTGTTGTTCGAACTAAGAAAATTTCAGTAATATGATTGTTATTCTCATAAATCTTGTTATAAATATAATAAAAATAATACCTTAAAATCAATATAATCATTATTTAATAATCAATCTCTTACAGAGTTCATAATTACATCGTTGAAAAGACAAAGACAATATATCATATCAACATAAGTGTATTGTTCAAAAGACAAAGACAATACATAAGATTAGAGTATTAGTTAAGACCATGCCTCTTTATTTGGGATTTATTTTTCAAGCGTCATTTACATTACATTTAATCAAGTATGACTAACTCTAAATACAAGGTAATAAAGTATTCAAATTAAATATAATATGAATATTATTATAAATTGACTTTAAACCTAATTGGAAAGTCTCGTATAGAGACGTGTGATTTCTAACACACTTCTTCATGCAAGACTCTTCAACTCAAACGTGAAACTTATATGTAAGGATGGTGTGATAGCTGGTGACCTAATAGACTCGATAAAATTGTTAGGATAGACCCTGATATTATATTATAAGTGAACTTTAAAGCCTAACTCAACCTCACAAAATCGGCTTATAAGATGAGGTTTATACCTATTTATAAACTATTAAAAGATCTCATCTTTAGTTGATGTGAGATCTCCAACAAATATTAAAATTTTGATGAGAATAATAAATAAGAAATACCTGAAATCGCCAAAGTCGGTCACCACATGCCCTGAGCTCAAAACGATTTTTATAGAAATCTTGACGAGCTGCTTCTACCTGGACTTGTTCTTCCGTAGTTCCTGCTTCTGAATCAAACTCCCATATTTGTCTCCCTACAAAATTATTTGTGCTAAATATGTATGGATTCTTTCCTCCATCTCCTATTTTCAACCTCCACATTTTCTTAACCTTAATTGTTCTGCATCGTAAATATAGAATTTAATCATTAAATGAATAAAAGAACATATAATTTAAATTGTTTAGACAGTTTATCTATAAGGAAAAAAATTTAAAAAAATAATTTCTCTATGAATTAAAATTAGTTTAAACTTAGATAAAAAAAACTACTTAATATAAAAGCATTAAATTTTTATTTTTAATTGATGTAGTAGTTAATTTTAGTTTATAAAAAACTTTATTTATTTATTTATTTTCTTTTCCATAAGTTTAGAAAAACTAGTCCAAACAAAATTACAACTCTAGAAGAAATAAATAATTTCTCTTGTGAACTAAAATTAGTTTGTCCGTAGGAATTTTTCATAATTTTTATTTGTAGTTTATATATAACTTGATTTAACTTATTAAGAAAAACTTGTTGCAATGATAGCTAAATAAGATGTGGGGAAGTGTGAGTGTCACTGCATGAGAAACTAATACTTAGATTACACCATTGAATTAACTCCTCCCACCACCATTTTCATCCCAGAAAACAGAAGTAATAAAAAAGGAAGTAGCAAGAAAGAACCTGATGGTAGATCTTCAATGTTTTGAAGCTTACAAATTGATTCAAATTATTGGAAGCTGTGTGTCTATTTATGGGGAAGCTGTGTCTATTTAGGGGAATTACTAAGAGTGATACTGTTCAACTACCAAAACACATCACTTTAATGATTTTCTCCTAGACAAATGATCTTTTGTTATCAAAGCTTCTACCCAGCTAGAGACAGTACTGTTCTTTCTGAATAACTTTCAATACACTTAATTATTTTTTTAATACTATTTAATTTATTTTATTCAAGTTAGTTTTATTATAAAATAAAATAAAAATTCAATTTTTAAATAACCCTTCTCACCAAATTAATTATCAAATTGTTAATAAGTAAATATTAACAACTTTTATTCATGCAAGACGTATTTTATATGATAACAAATTTTTAAAAAATGTCATATATGAAAATATTATATTTAAAACAAAATAAGGATTGAATTTTTCAACGTAGAAACTGATGGGTGGGATATTCTTTAAAATTCTGGCCCTTAGAAGGTTCAACCATTATTATTTGATATCTGCCGGTGAAATCTGCCCCACAAGAAGGTTTCAGTCACTCTTGGTAGGGGACCTTAGTCCCTGCAAAACACATCACTCTTTTGTTTTCTTTCTAATTTTATTGTTTTATTTTTTTTAAGATCACTATATCAATTGTGATTTACGTTTATTTAACTATTTAATTTATTTTACTTTATTTTATATTTTATAATAATTTTAAATTTGGCAGAATAAATATATTGAAATATATTATAATAATTTTGTAAATGTATTTTTATATTAAAATTGAAATTAGAATAAAAATTATAAAAAATTATAAAATTATTATTTGAATTAAAAATTATATTTTTTATTTGTTACGAAAATATCTAACTAATTAATAACAAAAATAATATAAAATTTTGGTAAAGATAAATTTTGATTTTCTTTAAAGATAAAAAATGAATTTTAATAGAGTTAGTATTTAATAGAGATAGAATTTGATTTTTATAAAGATAAATTTTAATTTTTTATAAAGATAGAATTTGGTTTTTAATAGAGATAGAATTTAATATTTGATAAAGATATTATTTGATTTTTAATAAAGATAAATTTTGACTTTTGATAAAGATAGATGTAATTGATTTTTGATAAAAATAAAATTTATGATAAAATTTGCTTCTTGATAAAGATAAATTTTGACTTTTGATAAAGATAGATGTAATTGATTTTTGATAAAAATAAAATTTATGATAAAATTTGCTTCTTGATAAAGATAAATTTTGATATTTGATAAAAATAGAATTTGATTTTGATGGAGAAAAAATTTAATTTTTGATTCAAATATAATACTAGTTTTATACACAATTAGATTTAATTTTTTTTATATTTTAGAAAAGGTATTTTGTTCTTTATCTTTTTAAAAAAATGAAGAAGTTGCACCTATATGTGATATTATTCACAATACTTATGTAGATTATTTGTTAATATCTTTTATTATTATTTAAATAAAAAAAATTTAAAGAGAGATGGAAACATAATTTTCTGAAGATTAAAGATATACTCACAAAATAGAATATTGTTAGGATATTTTATAAAATATAAAATAAAATAATTTATCATTTATTTTCCTATTATAATTAATTAGTTAAAAATACCTACAAAATATTTCATTTTATCCTTTTGTATTATTTTTTTAAAATTTTAATTTAATTTTTTTATATTATTTTTATCTTAATTTTAATTAACTAATAATCATGATTTTTAATAATTGTTAAAAAAAACAATACTTACAAAATTTATTAATAATCACAACTGCAAAAAAGAAAATAGAAAAAGTAAAAGAATGTTATCTTAAGAATTAAAGAACAAATAGCTTGCTTCTTGATTAGAAAAAAATATAAAAAAAAAGCTTATTTCTCTTATTCAGGTGTTTGGAGTCTTTAGTATGCATGCAAATGATTAAATAAAGGCATAGATAAGGCTAATGATTAGATAAGTGTATATAGGTAAGGCTAGTAAGGATGAAGTGTGATTGTGTAAAGTACTTAGACAATGTGGGTTTGGAAAAGCTTAGTGATTATGATATTAGAAACCCTTTATCTTAGAAAGTTTACTTTTTTATGCAAGAAGGATGAATGTTGTTTGGTGATGTTGGGAACAAATTTGAAGGAGCCAAGATTGAAGTAGTAGTGTCACTTGCTCAAAGACTTTAAGAGGCCTAAAGTTAATAAAAGAAATGAGGTATTTTTTAAATTAATAAAATAATTAAAATTATGATATTTATCTAAAATTTATTTTTCAAGCTTTTTATGATGCAAAATTATCTATTAAATTATTATAATTAATTTCATTTAAAAAATATTTTTAATAAACAATAAAGCTAATCGGTTTCATTTTTGTTAAAACATTGTTGATCTTAAATAAGATTTTATTAGTTTATGTTTTGAAAAACTCCTTTCAGCTGAAGCAATCGATACTGGAATTGTTAAAATTGTTCTATATATGCATTTGAAAAAGAATTTACTCTATTTTATATAATTAAGAATATCAATTGGTTTATCATTTTCCAATCCTATAATCAATATAGGAAAGAGATAAATTAGAAAGTTTTGAGAAAGATTCCTTGAGTATTCAATTTAGATGATATCAATTTGTTAGAATATAGGGAAGAGATAAATTAGAAAGTTTTGAGAAAGATTCCTTGATTGACTATTCAATTTAGATGATATCAATTTGTTAGAATACAGGGAAGAAATAAATTAGAAAGTTTTGAGAAAGATTCCTTGACTATTCAATTTTTTTAAAATATTATTAATTCATTATAAAAAGTTTTAAAAATATTATTCATTAGTACCAATATAAATTTAAAGTCATTAAATAATATTTATAGCACCAATGTAAATTTAAAGTCAATTAAAATATTTAAATTTTTAATTAAAATTTTGTTAGTATAATTTTAAAATTAAATATTTTTTATTTTATAATAATACGTAAGTATTAAATTTTTTTTTAGGCTTGGAGGCCTAAAGCATATTAAACCTTTGTGACTTTGAGGCCTAAAGCATATTAAATTTTTTTGATGCCTTTGAGGCCTCGAAACCTAAAGCGGTTACTTTACCTGCTTGAGCCTTGAGCCATCCCTGAGTGTCAGGTTGCTTTATGTTAAGGTAGTTATGAGATTATCAAAGTTTGGAAAGATGATTATTATAGAAGATGTAGCAAAATATTATATGCACAAGTTATTTGTTTCAAAGATGTAGTTTCTGACTTTGGATTGTTGTCTCTTATATTTTAATTTTATTAATTTAGCTTTTCACTTTCACAGAAGAAAAACGTTAAATATTGACAAAAAAATTATTAACAAAATTTTATCTATCTATAAAATGTCATCAACAATAAATTTTACTATAAAAATAATTATGATCTATTTATTGATGAATTTAATCTGTCAGTATTGATAAAAAAATTATTATTAAATTACCGACGAATTTATTTCATTGATAATACTTAACCACTACATATGCATTTAGCTCTGTAATAGTGTGAACACCAATATCAACCACCACATACTTTATTGGTTGTGTATTAAACTTCTTGCTTTTATCTGAAAGAGCATAAATTAAGAAAAATATCAAATGCAACAAAATTATTATAAACCCACAATAAAAAAAATTAATCACACTCACAATAACAAAGATTTCAACAAAATCATATAATAAAAAGACAGAGGGAAAGAGAAGAAAATAGGAAAATTGATTGAAATATATGAAAAATTCGAAAACAGAAATTGATTGAAATGGAGATGTTGGTCCTATATAATTTTTGAAAAATATATTTATTATTTAATTTTGTTTAAAATTGGGCCAAAAAAACTTAAATTACTAATCCATAAATGTTTCAATTTGGGACAAATTCTTCCTGCACCCTAATACACGCTTCCTGCACCCTAATACAAATCTTTTAATTCCATAAATACCCCAGCACACCCATCCGGTTTATATGGGCAAAAAAATAAAAATCGGATGGCACCCCCATCCGGTTCACATTTCAAAAAAAATGACAACCGGATGAGTATGTCATCCGGTTGTCATTTCAAAATAAAATGACAACCGGATGGCACCCCCATCCGGTTGTCATTTTAACTTCATCTGTTTTCAAATCTTTGATTAATCCTTAAAACAAGCAATAAGTAAGTAATTTTTGGTGTTTATTAGCAATTAGTAAGTGATATTGCCGATTAGAGTAGTTGATTTGGGGTTTAGACGTTGTCGACGACGAACAGAAGAATTTTCCGATTTGATGTATGAGAACCGGATGGGTTCCATCCGGTTCTCATTTTTATTTGGAAATAAGAACCGGATGACAGCCCCATCCGGTTGTCATTTCAAAATCAAAATGACAACCGGATGAGTATGCCATCTGGTTGTCATTTCCAAATAAAATGAATTTTTTTTAAATGACAACCGGATGGGGTGTCATCCGGTTGTCATTTTATTTTGAAATGACAACCGGATGGGGGTGCCATCCGGTTGTCATTTTATTTTGAAATGACAACCGGATGGGGGTGCCATCTGGTTGTTATTTTATTTTGAAATAACAACCGGATGACATACTCATCCGGTTGTCATTTTTTTTGAAATGTGAACCGGATGGGGGTGCCATCCGATTCTTATTTTTTTACCCGTATAAACCGGATAGAGTCAATTGTGGAATTAAACTTTTATATTAGGGTGCAGGAAGAAGATATTAGGGTCCAGGAAGAATTTGTCTCAATTTGGTTTTACTTAGATCCATGAATGTTAAATGCAGGGCCACCCAGGATTTATTGAAAAAATGTTCAACAGGAGACTTAACATGAGAAAGCTTTTAGGAAAATTGAGGTGGTCTTTACAAAAATAAAAACAAGAACCTTGGGCCACGTTTTAAGTTCTAAGGTAAGTAGGCTTGGAAAAATTGGGTTGAAGGGAAATCTAATTATTCTATTTGTTAGAAGGATATGAGAAATGTATGTTGAGCAGAAAAACAGGAAAAATGAATTGGTAATGGGATTAGATAGAAAATGAAATGATAACCAGCTTGGGTTTTGGTTGGACATGAGGTTAGGAGACTCTATTTTAGGAAAGAGAACAATTTGAAAACATTAGAAACCACACTGTGTAGAGTTAAGCCTTTTCTTCCACTGCCCCATGGTTTTCAGCTGCAACTGCATGAGATCATGAAATAACAAAATTGCCCTTGGTCATATTTCTAAATAAACGTATTTTTTTCATTTCTCTCACTTTATTTTCTTTCTCTTGTCGTGCACCTCTCCTTGCACCTCCTTGAATTTGTGCGTGCGATTCTCCTCCAAACAATTTCGCTCTGTCAAAATTGTCTTAAATCCTGTTGTTCAACTGTGTTGTTTGAATATATTAGTTTTCTTAATTTACTTTTGTTATCCCGCTGTTGCATATTTAATATAGACTGGGTATTATGAGAAGTTAATGACTTGTACAATTCAAAATTTATTTTCAAAATTTGTATCCTTGTATAATTCACAATGTGGAGATTCCATAATCCAAAATATTCTTTTGAAAGTTGATCCACATACATGAACTCCGTTTATAGTATCCTACTGAGTTCATATTTTACTAATCCACATACATAAGATAAATGGTGAGTATACAATCATAAATTTTACTATCAATACAAATATGTCTGAACCGATCAAACCTTTCAGCATTGTGTTTCAAAGTATAAACCCTTATAATAATTTTTATAAACTCATATTGAAAGTATGCCCAATAATATGCCGACTCTTCTCAAAGAATGTTTTAATTACAATGAATGTTTTAATTACATTATATTGTAGGCTTATGACATTGTTGATTGTATCTCAACAGGTGCACAAGTAGGCAAATTTTATTTATTTATTTTGGGATATGTCGTACATATCATTATAAAGTAATCCTGATCCCGATTTAATCTAAAATTAAATAAAATTATGAAAAGAGAACACGATTTTAGTTTACTAGATGAAATCATATAGTCAAAATTTCAATTAATGAGTTAATTAATATAGTGAGAATATTGTATGATCTTAAGGTAGTTAATATTCTTCACCCATTCCTCTTCTATTTTGTTTTACACAGTGTAATGTATTGCTAATGTGCAACTAAAATAAATGCACAATTACAAAACTGGTTTTATTTATTGATAAAAATGGTTGAAATTAAATTGAAACAAATGTGAAGTTAATTTGAAAGTAAACAATAATGATTGAGGGGATTATTGTTTAAATTAAAATAAAAATGACATTAGTATAGGATTTATATATTGAACTAAATTAAAAGTTTGATTTTTAAAAGAAAATTAAATTAAAATTTAGTAATAAAATATATTTAGCAAAATTAAGTTTAAGTTTAATATTTGAATTTAGTTACTAATATAAAAATAATTTAAAATAAAATTAAGATTTAAAAATAAATTTAGAATGAAAATTTTTAAAATATTATATAATTGTTTAAATAAATTTATTGTTAGTTTTTAAATTATATTTATTACTAACTAAATCTATTTCTATATTAAGAACTATAAATTCATAACATGTAACTTTTCTTCTCAATAAATAAAAAAATGCACCATTTCAGAAATTTCAACAAAAAATTACACCAGTTTAGAAAATTTGCCGCACAAGTCCCTATATTATTTTAAAATACTCTTATCATGTTTCGGTCAAAATTTTATGATTTTTGACATCAAAACTCGCCAAACTCGTAAATTAATCCAAAATGACTTAGTTTTGCTCTTAAAACATCCGAACATAATTTTTTGGATTGATTTGTGATGGTTTGATGTAAAGGAAGGAAAAAAAAAAAAACCTTTAGGTCAAAATTTGAGTTTTTGTTGAACAATCAAAATGGAATAATTTTCTTAAGATCTATTGATACTAATAATATGATGAAGGATGTCATACTAATTTGAATTGTTAAATTATGTGATAAAATAAACTAGAAATGATAATTCGTGTAAATTGTGAGTGGTGCTTCTAATTTTGTGACACAATAAAATTAAAATGTTGAAGAAAAAGAGAATAAAATATTTTAATTTTCTTTTTGCAACTCATTGTCTTGATTTAATTATTAAAGACCTTAGTCAACTGTTTGTATTTTATAATACCATTGTAAGTCGAATACATTTTAATTTATAAAAAAAATAGGTAAAATTATTTTTGTAACTCAAGTAAAAAATTGAGATTATGATACAGGCATCCACCAACACGTACTTCACAATTATTTATTAAAAAGTATTACATACATTTATTAAATAACTTCTTATACAGCAAATATTTTTTTTGTTTCAATACAAATTCTTCATGTTTGTAATAAACAGTACTTTTATGACACTGTACTGTTTGTGTTTGGAGATGCGTTTCCCAAAGTTAGAAACTATATCCAAAATGTTAGACACTTAAAAAGTTAGATTGAAGTACCTTAAAGCTGTCGCCAAAACGCCAAAAGCACGTAAAATACACGAATGCAAACACGTTATAATATGTTTGGAATCACTTTAAAACTATAGTGTCACCATAGTTTTTTTATTTTTTTAACAGCAATAAATAAATAAAATCAAAAAAATATTTAAAGGGTGTTCTAATCCTTATACAAGTCATCCTAATCAAGAAGAGTGTCACATAACTATCAAAATAAAGAATCATATAAAAGACACTCTACTAAAGAGAAAAGACTCAAGATTTTAGGGGCGCCTGAAAAGAAAACAGAACAGAAAATAAAAATAGAAACAAATTCATATACATAGAAGGGAGAGGGTCAACCAACCAAACTTCTAGCCAATGATTAGAGGTACAACATCGGAGAGAGAATCCAATAAAAAAAAGAAATTTTTTTCGTCTTATACTTAACTCACAGTCTATAATTTTTCTGTAACGTCAAATTTTATATTATAT
>Ga0209700_109037_pt1 | contig 12023 bp, 4 predicted proteins | sample SiratroredBW_FD_187528 | JGI IMG/M metagenome (GOLD analysis project Ga0209700, IMG submission 187528) | Root nodule microbial communities of legume samples collected from California, USA - Siratro red BW (SPAdes) (version 2) | ecosystem: Host-associated > Plants > Roots > Nodule | place: USA...
AAAAGACACTAAAGAGAAATGGAGAGAGCATTTTCAATAGATGAATTTTTTTTCCTTTTTTCAAAAAAAAGTATAAAAGGAAAGAAAAAAAAAAAAAAAAAAAAAAAAAAATATTTAAAAAAAAAAAAAAATAAAAAAAAAAAAAAAAAAAAAAAAAAAAACAAGACAGAATCTCTAAGAAGCCAAAAAAATTAATCTGATAAAAAATTATATTTCAGAAAAATTATTAAAAAATAAAAACGAAAAAGGAGTTCTTGTTAAGAAATAACAATATTCGGGTTTACAAACAATTAACGCAAGGAGTGCCTAATGAGTAACCACTTAAGTGCCTAATGAGTAACTACTAAAGTGCCTAATTTTTTCTAAATAAAAAATTATAAAAACAATTCACTAATAGTGATTTTCTCATTTTTTAAGGGGAGGCAATATTTTATTGGAAAGACAAGGAAAGAGGCAAACATAATATGATGGCAGAGTAATGCCAGGGCCTTTACAAAATATTTCATAATTGCATTTTGTGTGGGATAAAAATATGAGGCAGATAATATATTTGGCAGATATTTGATAAAAATATGTTTTGCAGGAAGAGAAAAACACAGAAAAGGATGGAAAAATTTAAAAATAACACCTACCCTGTGGAAAATAAAAACAAGTCTGCTCATAATCGATGACAATATATAAAAGCAGAAAACAAAAGGAACAGCAGAGACTTACATATTACAAAAAATATAAATATGAGGACAACAGAAACAAAGCATCGATCACGCACTACTCTCCACCTGATGCACTTCTGGTGGTCACGTTTCTTTTTGTTCTGATCCGTAATAGCCCCACACCAGCCACATTTGAAAACAGAGGCACATGATGGAAGCAAAACACGCAGTCCACAACCCCAGCATATTGTCTCATAATTCTCAGTAACCTCAGTTACATATTGCTCCTATATGTGACTTACATGAGCAACCAAGGAAGCTACAAAATTTTCAAACTGTAGAAGAAAAAAAAAAGGCAAGCAATAACAGCCATGAAGTCATCTATTTACTAAATGACTGAGACTGAGAAATCATAAGGGCTAACAATATTGATGTCCAAAATCATATGATTTCCAGAGAAGTTAGAAACTCCAATTACAAGTACGCGAAACAAAAACAAAAATATAAGTATACATTACTCTTTTTCCCAATGTTAAAGATTCACAATTTTTGTCTGATAAATAATAATAATGATAATACATTAAGGAGCTCCAACTTAACTGCTAAAGGAATTAATTACCCACACATAAGCAAACTCAAATACCCAGTTTCAGATATTTTCTTCACATCTAATATATGTGTGCTTTCCATTTGGGGGTAGAGGATTTGATTATAAGCATGGCACAATATTTGAAATTAAAGGGTTAAGTCTCATATGCAAACTTGCATCCATCCTGATTTAGGGAATTTTCTAAGAATCAATGATATAGTTGTGCTAGGATGTGCGTCATTGTCATAACACGCCCTTGTCTTAACAATGTGTCTCTGTCTCAACATTTTCTAGTAGGGAAAAAACGGCATTTTCTTAAAACCTATCTCTCACAGCTTCCACAAAAAGAACTGTTTTTCCTCTCCCCAAAATAAGCTAATTGAAACACCCAAGGTATGACAGATTGATATCTCCTTCAGTTTAACATTGTGTCATTTCATAGATAAGGATTCATTAAATGTCCTGCAAAGTTGAACATGTTGTGTACTAGAAAACTTGGAATGGAAAAATAACACTTTCCACTGGTTTTATACAACAAAAACAGGTTTTGTTATAAAGTCAATATGATGAACTCATTCTGGAATGAAACCAAACCTTTCTATACAATCCCATTCTATTTTAAGTTCCCTACTCTTTACCTTCTTTACCAACCACACCCACAACAATTCACATCACAAAAAGGGCAATAAACTAACATTTTACTCCCTGCTCCAGAGGGGCAATTTCCTATTGATCATGTGTCATTCCTTTTCTTGGTATTCTCAAAATCTCCTCACTCAAAATCAAAAAGCAATTTTGTGACAAAAGCAATTTAACATTTGATTTTCTGCTCAATTCAACAAATACAGTTGCAAGAGTACAACATCAAATAGCACAACTCCCACTAAAGTAATTAAAAGAATAATAACATAAAAAAGCATGATAAACATGATTTCTTGTTTTTTCCCTTCCATAATATTAGTCAATTAAACCCACTCCAAGAGATTAAACGCAGGGCACTATCTATGTAACGAAAAAAATACATCTTGGGTTCGGGGTTATAGTCTGAATACACAGTGAGACACATATATAACGGAAATAATGGTTTGATTTAACAATTGATCCAAGACGCGATGATAATCGACAAACTAATGAAGACAAATAAGAGAATCTAAATAAACAAATTTAAGAGAAAAATATCGAAAGAAGAAAAGGGGTATGATTTGGAACCAACCTGGGTCGAAGAAGAAGAATCCATAACAGTGTAAGAATTGGGAGCTAAGTTCGAACTCGAACAAACTTGACGAAGGGGTTTTCAATTTTGTTTTTCATCTCAATAAATCGAACGTGACGATGACGCGTTTCAAACCAATGAGGCTCGGTTCACCTTTTCCCACACTAGCCACAACCGGTTCAGTTCAAAACCATTATTCCCAAATTAGCGTGTAACTCGAGAGCATTTCTTTTTGCAACCCATGATTTTCATGTACACCTGTATAAATTTCAATGTTCCAGTTTTACCCTTGTTGTATTATATGTCAAAGTTGTTGTGTTCGGTGGTTTTTATAGGGCCGGAAGGTTCTCTCTCAATCGAGTGAGATCTGATTTCATTTATCAGAGTTGTCAGTTTTTTTTCTTTTTAGATTTCTTTTTAGATTTCGTTTGTATAGATTTTGGTTTAAGACGAAGAGTGGATGATGTATCTACAAAAGTACTCTAATGCTGAAGTTAGAATATAAATATCGAAGCGGTAGTCATAGAGATTAGATTATGTATTTTTCTTCATGTATTTCTTATATTATTTATAGATGTGAACTAATACGGTTTTGATGTGATTGGATGAGGTTCAGAAGAACAATAACTTTTGCATACTGTCGATGATTGTCTAACAATGTTTAGATAATTTAATAATATAATATACCAGTGGCTAAGAAACATTCAGACTTAAGTTTCCTTACACACTAGTAACATTGTATGGTGTTTATTATTAAGATGTAGAGTAAAAATTGGTAAGAGTGTGATGAAATAAAGATAGGGAAGCTTAGGTAGGTGAGTTCCTGCATTTCATTTTGAAGTTTCCTTAATTTATGGGTTGAAGTTTTTTCCAAATTGTGCAATTGGTAGAACTCATATTGCAAAATCCATAATCTTAATTAAAAATAAAAATTGACTTTGAGATTGTACAATTTAAAAGTAAAAGATGTATTCTAAATTATATAAACCATAAATTAAATATTTACTTTTGAATAGTACAATCCACACTACAATTTAGAAATTATAATTATATTTTTCAAATTATACAATCCAACGTACAATCAAATTATATAAATTAAAATATAAATTTAACTTCTGAATGACACAATCTATAAGTCAAATTTGTGTTGTTTTTTTTTCTTAGTTCATACTTAAGCAATTTATATGCACTACATTATCAAGTATTACATTCATTTATAATCACTTTAACCATTACTTTACTAATGATTTTTTTGACAAAAATAGAATTCAAATTTTTGAGTAAAAATATCTTAGGTGAAGTTGATAAAGGTGTCTCATGTGGATGAATTGTCTATATTTGGAAATTTGAGACATAGAAGATAAATTGGTTGAAGGAAATTGTGTTAAATCTTTTACAATGAATAAGGTAAGTAAAATTTATTATTTTTTATGTAAAAAATATGATACAATATATACATTTTATGTTATAATGTATTTGTGTAGATATTTGGAACTAGAGATAATTACTTGAATGGATTTATAAGGCAACATTTAGACATGGATTGTAATTATGATATTGAAGTTTTGATAAAATAAATGGACAATAAAGAAGAAAGAAAGAAATATGTATTGTTAGGAACAATGACCATTTTAATTATAAGATAAACCAGTATGCAATGGTGGAACATGGACTATGAAGGTAATATGTGAGAGTTATAATCAAGAGTTGATTGATATATTAGTAAGTCATTTATCTGTTGGTGGATTAAAACCTAGTGATCATTCTATGATCATTAACACTACTAAAAGTTTAATGAAATTGACAAACATTTCACTTACTTTAAAAAAGAACAATATAAACTATGTGATCACTATAAAGCAAGTAAATAATGTCATGTACACATATAGGAGATCACAAAGAGGATTGAGAACTCAAACTTAATAGTTAATAATGTTGCTAGAGCATGACATGTATATTTTATGGAAGTATGTTTAATAAGTCCTCACAAGTTATTACAAAATTCTTTTAAAGATAATTTAATTTAGTGAAATTACTGAATACATTTAGTAAGATATTATTAATAGACAACACATACAAATCAATAGATTTAGAATATATTTTAGTTGATATAATTGGTGTCACGTTTATAATGTTAACTTTCTTTATGACTTTTGTATTGTTAGCACATAAATGAGAAAACAATTTTATTTAAACTCTTAATACTTATAAGATTATTTTAACATAATAGATATTTTGCATTAATAAATGTAATTATCATTTAGAAGTTTTTTTTTTAATTTATCTACTGACTATTACATACAGATAAAAATTCATCAATAAAATTTGCATTATTTATTAGATATTATCATTAATATTTTTTTTTATAAAAGGCTCATGTTATTATAATTAATATTGTTAATATTATTATTGTTGTTATTAAACTATTTATTAATATTATTAATACTAGTTTTGTATTGTAAAAAAAAGTTAGAATCCGTGAAATATAATTGCTTTGAAACAAAATTGTATTTAACTTAATTTTATAATTCTTCTTTACAATTTTTTTCATTCACCATAGTGGTAAATTTTCCTCTTTACCTCTATAGTTTATTTCCCTTTTCTTAAATTGTATAATAAACAAATTTTACTTTTATTCATACAAAATATTTATCTTCATTTTCATCCTTTAAAATCTTTAAACAACATTTTTGTCCCTAATATTTTTTTAAGTAAATAAATAACGTTTACTAGAGATCTTAAAATACATTTAGGCATATCTTATGCGAACATTTGACCAGAATCACTTCTGGATGATACTTAAGATAATTACTAACTTTCAAAAAATCATATGTATATAAAAAATGCCATATTGTATTAGAAATCAAAACAATGATTTCAAAAATTTAGGACTGAAAATAAGTTTTAGAGACTAAAACCAAAGTTCCTTCATTTAACAGCATCTAAAAAATCTGAAGTATTAAACTTTTACTGCTTACTGTATGAAAAATATTTTACAAACCATCCCATTAACATAAATTAATCACTAGATTCAACTTTAGCCTCAAACTTAAATTCCAAGAAAAATAATAATATTTATTTTGATAATTTTAAACAAATTAGAGGTGTTGTATTCTAACATGTTATTATATGCTCAAGATTTTTTGTTTACATTTACAAAATCTTCCATTGATAGTCAAAACAGCATGATAAAGATCATGGAATCTAATTTTGTCTTTCGTAAAAAAGTCTTCTCCATTCCCAAATCAAATCCTAGCAATATGAGCAGTGTCAAAAAGATTATTATTGAAAAGAAGATTGATACTTTGACAATCATATGTATAAATTTCAACCACTTAATAATTAAATAAATTATTATTTTATGATGATATAATATTTTATTTTAAAAGGTAGTTTTTATTTTATTATGATATAATATTGTATTTTAAAAGGTAGTTGTAAAGTATATATGTTAAAAATAACAGTGTCAAAAGATTATTATTGTTTTAGAAATTGATTGAAATATAATAGATATTTTTTATTGTAGAGTGTAGTTAGTGACACCTAATTACTTTCATTAAACATGTAAATAGGTATCAAGTATAAAGACATCATAAACAAAAATAATAACTTCACACTTTCATAGATATAAAAAAAAAAAATCTGTTTAGAGCTAAGAATGAAAACAATAATGTACAACTACAAACCTAGCCTAAAAAAATTATTCACTAGAGTGAAATTGCATACTAAGAAATCCAACCAAAAATACAATATATGAACTTCAAATGAACATCATAGTCCAACCAAAGCAGCATCAACTACCATTCAAGAATGTGTCAACCCTCTTATTCACAGCACTAGACAAGAACTTCATGCAAATTGGTGGGTTAACTCCAGCAAGTGACAGTATAGCAGCAGGAACACTCCACAAAGAATCACCACAGATAAGTCCAGATGCCAAAGCAGGACCATAATCTTTTGCCTTCTGTTTGTTCCTTTTCCCCCACAGAAACAGAATCAAGCTCCCAATGCACATGTCAATAGCAAAGTACCCTCCAAGATAGAATGGGATGGCCAAAGCCATAGGATTAGGAACAAACCTATGTAACTTATACTTGGTCTCATAACGTAGCAACAAATCATGCACTATGTTAATAAGCATAGCCGAGAAGAAGAATATGATAGCTAGTTGGAGACAATGTTTTGGAAGTGAAGAGAAACCCTTTGCTCCTAGAAGGGCCATTCCTCGGTACACTTCTCCAAAGGGTGCAGGGTAAGAGCCTTGAGGGTCACCAAGAGTGTAGGCCTTGTGGAAGAACCAAAACATCAAAGGGGACACAAGACACCCTGTGGCAGTACCTAGAACTTGGCTCACAAACATGGCCCTAGGAGATGCAAGGGTGAGGTAACCGGTTTTGAAGTCTTGCATCAGATCAGAAGCTGTGGAAACAATGCTCATCATCACACCACATGATGCAAGGCCTGCAATAATGCCTCCATTCTCAAGGCCAACCCATGAACTGAATATTATGATGGCCACTTTGCCATAGTTTGATGCCAAAGACCAATCAGTGAGGCCACATCCATAGGCATTGCAGAAGGCCAGAATGGGAGCAATGAGGTAAGTGATTAGTACATGATACCATTTCAGTTGAGGGAATATGTGTGACACTGTTATGATGGAAATAACTGCAAGGACAATGTAACCACTGAAAGCAACCCAAGAGGGAATCTGATCTTTCAAGAAATACTCAGTGCGACGTTGATTATCAAGATCACCACTTGTGTTTTGACCAGCATCTTGAGGGTTTACAGAGGATGACCCTTGTTTCTGAAGGTATTGGGAGATGAGACTACAGGCAACTCTCAGTAGCATGATGATGCAGTGATAGAGACCATCACCGAGCATTAGAGCAATTGCTGTGAAGATCTGATCATGGATTTTTCATATGATTAGTACCACATACATAAACACAATTTGAAGTATTGTAAACAAATTTTAATTTCAAAATGGCATGCATAAAACATTATGAATAATAAAAGTTGCTAAGTGGATATGTGTACCCTATATCCTTGGACACCGCTCAGACTGCTAGTAGGTAGATCTGCACTATACCAGATTCCTTTCTTGTGCTCAATCCAAGGCCACAGAATACCCCATGAGATTATAGCTCCAAGAAGCAATGATGCATTTATCACATAAGGGCAAATCATTCCAACTCCAACATAGGTAGGTGAGAAATCAAAGTAGAACCTACAGATATTGTAATTTGATTATTGTCATTATCAATTAAATACTATACAGTCATAGGGAGGTAAAGGAGTTTCGGGAAACATATGTAGCATTTGGAAATTGGATGTAAGATGCATATGCTTACATTTTACTGTAAGCTTTGAGACCAAATGTGGGAAAACTGCTGAATCCACAATCATCTCCTGCAGTGAAAAACCACTGGAAAAAGCCAAAGAGAAAGCTTCCAAAGAAGCTTTTGAAGAGCATAGTAACTTGTTTCCTGTTTACACAAGAAGGATAATAAGGTTAAGTTTGTCACAGATTTTAAACAATATCAGTTTATCCATTTGTGCGTATGAATTGCATTAATACTTACTTTGCTAGCTTTGCTCCTTTTGGAGTGTGCAAGCTATTGACAAGAAGAGCTGTGGCAGTTCCACTGGGGTATGTCAGTTTGTACTTCAAAATCATCAGCTGTTAAATGGCAATTTAAATTTTTTAAGTTCAACAAACTGCAATCAAATTTACATCAACGGATATGAATCTGCAGAATAATGTTTTGCTACCAACCTTTCTTAAAGGCACAATAGAGAAGAGGCCAACAAAGCTAACAACAAAGAGAAAACCAACCATCCAACCAAGGGAGAGGCCTTTTGTATTGATTGGTGTGTTTCCACCATTAAGTTGGGCAGCAATGTATGGACTCATCCCAAGTAGATAACTTCCCATGCCACCTATTCACAAGACAGATCAAATTTCATGTAACAAACAAAACAATGAATACTATGTATAGCTGAAAGTTAACATAGTATTCATCAAAATTCAAGGTGAATTCTTTAAGAACAACAACAAAAAATCATGCAAATTTCATCTACGAGATCTTCTAACAGGATATCAAAAAGTGGACTTTAAGCGTAAGTCAACCATACAAAACCAGCTTATAAAGTGAGGTTTATACCCAATTTTATAAATTATTGAAACATCTCATCTCTAGTCGACGTGGGATCTCCAACACACCTTCTCACACTGAGACTCCTCAACTCGAACATGAACTTAGCCCAATACCAGGTGGTCCGATAGATCTAACAATTTTGTTAGGATAGACTCTTATGTCATATCAAAAATTGGACTTTAAACCTAACTCAACCTTATAAAACTGACTTCTAAAATGAGTTTTGCACCTACTTAATAAATTATTAAAAGTTCTATCAATGTAGACATACTGAAAGTAAATTTGACTTGTTTTAATCTATTACCCCGAAGCCAAAATGAAGAATAAACAGTTTCATTGCATGTTGAATATGTGTATATAGATTTATCTAGTCTTGTTTTTTTTTTTTTATCAATGGCTAAAATCAAAAAGAACCTTTTTTTGTTGAAAATCATGTGAGAACATATTAAAGAGAGTTATAGAAGAATAATCAGTACCCTTGGATACAAGTGAGAATTTTCTACAATGGTTCTCATGTATTTTGTAATGACATGCATGTAGTTCTATCTTACTTACGTAGTAAAAAATATATGACAAAAAGGGCGAAAAAAGAAATAAAACTCACTGCTGAATGCAATTCCAGATGATGCAACAACAAAGGTCTGAATGACAGTGTTCTCTTGACGTGTGAAAGGCTCTCTTAGAAGGCCACAATTGTTGAGGAGTGTGGTGTAGGACTTGATCAATGCAAACCCTAACAAGCCTGCAGCTACATTGAGGGATGGAATGATCCCTGTGGTGAAGTTGAGTTTGCACACAATGAAGTTGAAAACGAGACTGAGGACAACGCTTGTGACAACTGCTCTCACTGTGATTTGTTTTGTCCATGGTGGCACCCTTGTATTCCTAAATGCTTCTTCACCCTTCACGTTACCCTCTTCTTCCATGTTCAAATCAAAGCTCGCTTCTTCTCACCTTCCAAAGTTCTTTCACTCTCTCCTTCTCAATGAAAACCTGAAGATGCAGTTCTAAGCACTGGTTTGAGTATCTTGTTTCTTCTGTGTGTTGTTTAACAGAGAGAGTTCGAGCATAGAACATATTTAGTTTTGAAATATCAAAAGATATAATAAAGAATACAAGATTAACAAAATCTTTCGGTTATTTATTTTGAAAATCTTTATTTATCTATTAGTGTGAATGATAGAAAATATTTAATTTCCAACTACCTACATATTTAATTTGATAAGATATAAGATATGAAATTAATTTAAAGCAAATTTTTCTGCAAGATTTTAACGTTGATAATAATAATAAAATAAATATTTAAAGTATTTTAAAATGGTAATTCAAATTTATATAAGTTCACTGATATAATATATAAAAACTGATAAAAAAATATGATATTAATAATTTGTTTTAATTTATATCTTCTAAATAAAGTAAATTATAAACACATTTTTTAAAAATTTTGTGAGATTGTGAAAAAAATTTAATTGTTTCATAAGCTTACAGTATCTTTATATATATCAAATATTACCAACAACTAATTTATAATAACAATATTATAAAAACTAAATAGTTTTCAGTACTGAAATATGTGATTGTTTAAAATGATGGTAAATATTATAAAACAAAATAATTCTCACCGAAGACAATTTCTATTTACACATCAAATACCATCATGTCTAGATCAGATATAAATTATCTATCTATTAAAAGTTACTGCAGAGTCTCAACTATTGCCTCAAATTATTTTTATTCTAATTATAGATTACCCATATTAAATATAAAAATATATTTAAATAAATTTACTAAATTTATAAATTAATATAAAATTTTAACTCATTAAAATAAAATACCATAGCAGAAAAATAAAAGAAAATATAAACACAGAGACTATTAAGCAATAGGTTTCGGCTAACATTTATTAATTTGATTCATATTTACTATTTCTTCTATAATTAGTTACTCTCATATCCATAAAAAATATTAATATACTTCACTTTTATATATATATATATATATATATATATATATATATATATATATATATATATCATTTTAATAATATTAGATGCTATTAAATCTTATCTAATCTGAATTTTTATAAAGTAATTTAGTTAGATAAATTAAAATATGAGTTTTGAATTAGTATATTAAAATACTGCAATTTGAAATTCACTAAAAAATAAAAATTTAAATTTACAATCTTTCTGAAGAAATAGGACACTCTCAACACACTCTCTCTTATTCTGCTCTCTCCGAGTTAATTCTCATCAGGTTTTTCCATTCTTTTAGTTTGTTATACAATTTCTTTAATGTCATGAATTAGGGTTTTGTTTCTCATTTCATTATTGCTTCATATTATAATTTTGCTTTGGCTGTGTTTAAGTTTGTGGTGTCTATGAGCAATTATGCATCATTTTCCATATTTTAGGTTATTCCTTGTATGAGTTATGCTGAAGATAATTCTACTGCAAATTTAATTGAAAATTTCGCAAGCAAATTAAATTGCTTATATAAAGGTTGATTGAAATCATTGAATGAAAGGATAATTGGTTCCTGCGATACCTTGGAGTTTTTTTTTTTTTTTTTTTTTTTTTTTGTCAAAATTGTTGTGTAATTGTGAGTATTTAGAAGACTGGAATAGAGAGCTTTTTTGTTTAACAGAGAGATTTGGAGCATAATAAATATTTAGTTTTGAAATATCAAAAGATAACAAAGAATACAAGATTAACAAAATCTTTCAGTTAGCTATTTTGAAAATCTTTATTTATTTTTTAGTCTAAATAATTTTCAACTACCTACATATTTAATTTTATGAGACAAAAGATATGAAATTGATTTAATTTTATATGAAATTTTATAAGAATAATAAAAATAAATTTTTGAAGTATTTTAAAATGATAATTCAAATTTATATAAATTATTCACCTGATATAATATATAAAAATTAATAAAATATGATAATAACAATAATTTGTTTTAATTTATATCTTCTAAATAAAGTAAGTTATATTCATATTCTTTAAAAGTTTTGTGATTTCAATTGTTTCGAAAATTTAGAACATCTTTCAAGATGATAATGCATAATGTAATCATGGATATAAATTATCAATTTATTAAAAATTATTGTACAGTTCTAACTATTGTTCTCACATTATTTTTATTCTAACTAAAAATTACACATATGAAAATAAAAATAATAATATAAAAATTTAAAATTTAATATAAACTTTTAACTCATTAAAATAAAATACCATAATAAGAAAATAAAGGAAAATATAAACACAGAGAAGAATTAAGAAATAGGTTTCCGCTAACATATATCAATTTAATATTTACTAAAAGGATTTCTCTATTATCCAGAGAAAATATTAATATACCCTTACTTTCATATATATATATATATATATATATATATA
>Ga0209700_109038_pt1 | contig 12021 bp, 7 predicted proteins | sample SiratroredBW_FD_187528 | JGI IMG/M metagenome (GOLD analysis project Ga0209700, IMG submission 187528) | Root nodule microbial communities of legume samples collected from California, USA - Siratro red BW (SPAdes) (version 2) | ecosystem: Host-associated > Plants > Roots > Nodule | place: USA...
TATATAACTTATATACTAATTGATATACTTAAGTTAAACATATGTACTCCCACTACAAATCCAGAAAATACCACATTGTATCACAAATTTCTGAAGTGAGACAAAGTTCTGAAGTGAGAAGTAATCAATCTTAAAGAAACTTAATTACTTGAATTGACAACAAGAAATTAACAATAAAACCAAAACCAAATCACTTCTGGTCTGGTTAACAAAGCCTGCTAAAGAAAAAGAACATGCTTTTACATGCATGCAAGCACGAAAATCACACCAAATGATTAAATTGAACAAAAATGACACAACTCTCGAGTACATACTCCTATCATTTTTCATGGATAAATCCCTAAGACTTCTTAACCAGACCCTCCAAGAACACCCTTCAGCTTCTTGACCACAGCAGCATCAAGAAAAGTGGTTTGGGTGATGAGTTCAGTGGGGAAGTCACTCTTGAACAAAGCAAAGTCGAGAATCTGGAGGCCAGGGTTGGCACTGCTGAAGCTCACAAAAGCTAAAGCCTGAGAGTCACCAGAGTTGATTTGGAAATGCAACAAGCCCTGAGGGAACACCATAATATCACCCTTTCCCAGGGTTTGGAGGTACACAGTGTTGCTAGAATCAATGAATCCAGCACAGATTTCACCCTCCACAGCAACCAACAGTTCGGAGGCTCCAGGGTGTGTGTGGAGAGGGATGACCCCACCAGGTGCCAAGTCCAAACGTGCAATAGAAATGCCAAGGCCATTGACCCCAGGGAATTGGGCATCAAATGCTGGAGTCACTGCAGCTTTGATGATGTTTGAGGTGTTGCCAGCAGTGCCAAGGCCAGAGTAGACAAAGTCATTCACTGTCACCTTTGCAGGCTTCTTGCATGAGTACCCTGCAGGGCCATTGGGAGCTGTGTAATCTGCCACGCAGAAATCTACCACAGAAGCGTGGGAGAGAGAGAGCACGGATAAACTGAAGATGATGGATAGAACTATCTTCATTGCTGTTGATAGGGTTGTGTTTTATTGGAGTGGCTAAGGTAGGAGATTTAGTTCTGTTATATATGTGAGTGGAAGGCTTGATATTTCTTAAACTCCATATATTCACCATTTTCAATATCGTTAAACATGTGTGTGTGAGAGTGTAGATAGATTTTTCTTGCATGTCTTGTACGTGGAAAAGACAGATTCTGAGCTAAGTTCGGTGCATGTGAATGACAACTTTTTCTCCTGGATAACAACAAGAAGTGTCTTTTGGCTTGAATGGATATGAGAAAAACAGTATCTTCTACTACTCTGAAAGAAAATGTGTGAAGTGATTATTGGAATTAACCTCAGTCCACATTAGTTCCAAAAGATATCATTAAGATAAATTAGTAAAGAAAAATCTTGAGATATATTTTGATAGCATCTTAGTAAAGTGGAAGTGCAATCATAGTTAACTTAATCTTACAAAACTATATATTATAACTTTAACTTTATCTTCAGGAATTTCTTTAAAGTAAAATAAGTATAAGTATCTTTGTAGCAGAAGCTTTCTTTCGTGGAATTTTAGTGGGGGAAAGGTAGAGAAGATGAGGGTGGTGGTCCATGCAGAAGCACATGCATAGGCAAGAAATGAGGGGAACAAGAAGACGTTTTGACAGCTAGAAGGACCCTCTGCAAGTCTTGATGACTTACATATTTGTGGTCATCTTAAATTCCCCATCTTGCAGGGTACCTAGTTTTTACTGAACTAAATAAAATTGGTCGAAATAATTCTTTTTTTCTCGTGACATTAATAGGATCATTCTGCACATATTCTGCCAACTCTGGTGTCTGCAATTGGATCATCCATCCCTATATCATACAAATTATGTTGGATGGTCACTGCAGCAAAGGATAAGATTTCCTTCATAAATCAGAATTGGCCGTTCATTCGGTTTAGACCCGAAAAGGGTGTGCCCTTGATGTGACTCTCATTGTCACGAGAATGGTTTTTGTGTTGTCTGTATATGAAGTGTTACTAAGAGCCCATAGTGTTAACCGTTGCATACCCAGATATTATTTTTTAAGTTGAAACCGACGTCTCTAGAAAAAAGATTCAGGATTGAGATTGAGATTTGTGCACAAATTACAGCTGCCTTCCGCTTTCTTAATCTGCATTGTTATTGAAAAAAAAATGTGTAACAATAAAGTTTCATGGTGTATGAAGAAAGAATATTGTAATTTATATTAAAGTTAGTAGAGTTACATAATCATAAAATAAATATATTTATATCTGATCATATATATACAGGTAGTTAATTACAGATTAACATATGGTGAAAATGGAAAACAAATTGTACATGTTTGGCATTGTAATGGTAAAACAGATATTAAATGCACCTTCTATTTGTTGATACCATGATTTTTGTGGATACGAGATTGTACTACTTCAGAGTTTATTTATTGACTGAGATGTTTGTTGAGTATGACATGGTTTTATGGAACTTGTAGTTGCAGAGTCTTGATTGAGCACATTCAACTCAACATCAGAAAGTGGTGTGCAACTATGTACATGGTCATCTAGAGCCTCTGTGACTAATAATCAGGTTTTTCTTTTCAATCTTACAATTACAAATTTATACTTGTTTTTGATATTTCCTCATCATAATTATTTCTACCAATTATAGAAACTGACATAATAAGCTCATAATCTGTTAGAATATATTCAGCAGTTTAGTTGTGCAATACAGAATGATCAGTAATGCTTAAGGACAAATTGGAACACATAAATCTTGAACGTGTTCTAGCAAATATTGAAATAATAAACAACTGTGAGTACATTGCTGTATTGTTCGTACCTAAAGCTAAGAACTAAGTTTCACCTTTTGTGGTTTGTTCATAGATAAATTCATTGAGCTATATACAATGTATAGAAACTGAAATAACAAGTCTGTAACATGTCAGAATACATTTAAAAGTTTTTGCATAAGGGATTAAATGATACTAAAATTGTTATATAGCAATTCAATGTTGTAAATAATTTATCTTTATCAGTGGTGAAATCACTAATATGTCACAGGAATAACAGCATTTATATTCTTTTTTTTATGTTGTATTACATCAAATAAGATTTTGCAATGATAAAAAAATGTTATTCTTCCCTAATGCTTAAAGAAAATCTGCAAAAGGTAAAATCTGGAAGATGTTGTAGCAAATATTAGGAGTAAAAACAAATGTTGTAGGCTGAGTATATTTTGAAGTATTGTTGCTACCTGAAGCTAAGAACCAAGTTTTAGCTTTTGTGGCTTCATTCACAGAGGAAGGTTGATCCACATTAAGCAATATAAATGGTAGGTCTTAAGGAAATTTTCATTGTTTAATGTTTGAGAAAGATGATTTAGGTGCAATTTTCATCTTTTAACTGGTTGATTTTTCTATAATCTTAAAGAGGATTATGTAATTTATTTGAAGTAAATATGTTTTAGTGCATGATATTTTCATTCTCTGACATGAGATAAGATACCCTGCAAATTAATGGACCTTGACTATGGCATTGCTCATTTTTGCTTTTTCGATGAATAAGACTTCGTTTGCATATGATGTTAAATGCTCGTCACTGGTATTTATGTAACCAAAACTCCTTCTATTACCTATCAGAATTCAGTTTCTAAAAATATAAATTTCAAGGTCATAATTTGATTCTTTCAGAAACAAGATTGGTAAATAAAGTTGGTTTAGGTCTATTTAGGTAATTTTAAAAAAACATTATTTAAGAAAAAAAAATCTTCAGTAAACATGTCATCTTTTTCCATGAAAATATTACCACTACACAAGTGTGAAAACCTGATGTACAGTTTGTTGGATTGCAAGACATTGTAAATCGACTACTCTGCAATGTTGTCAATATTTTTACCTGAAATTTTATTATGAAGTATTTCGTAATGAATAAGTCAACATAGTTAAAATTAATTCTAAAATAAAAATTAATTTCAGATTGATCATTTTCAATTTATTAATCCGGAATAAGTTTTTTAAAATATTTTCGGAATGCATAGTTTAAATTTTTTTTAATATAGTTTGGATAGTACTTTTGAAAAGTGTAAAAATTAAAAAAAAAAATTGTCATTTCGAGGTGTATGGAAAAACTGTGAAAGTGAAAAAGAAAAGGCCCAAATTTTGCAGGCATCCAATCCATTTTGATATCACGTCAGTTTCTATTTGTAGTTCAAACAACAAAAGCAGGTTTAACATTAATATAATCAAAATCACTCTTTTTTGGGAAACTACTATATATTGTATAATTTGAAAATATTTCTAGATTGAATATTACAAAACTTAAAAAATTATAATGAATTATACAATCTAATTATATATTATTAAATAAAAAATTTACAAATAAAAAATGTATTTTAGATTATGTAATATGTTATGCAATCTAAAAATTCATAATATATATTAAATTATATTATTTAGAACTTTGTTTTTGAATCTCACTTTTTCAAAAATCTAAAACATTGATATTTTATGCAGCTGCAAAAAGAAACCATGCAGTGCAAAAAATAATTACTCTTTTCTTTTTTTGGAAGTATTCTTAATTTATTTGGGCCGACCAAATGGCCCAATTTTTGTGAAAGAGGGTAATTGTGCTTTTGATCGCTTTATAGTTGTCAAGACCTACTTTAACCCTAATTCAATACAATTAAACAAAAGTCCTAATTTTGTGAAGTGCCATTACATGAGAAAAAGGTTTTGCTTGAAGAGGCAAAATCCAATATGGTGTAAGAAGAAAAATAACAAGACAATTGAGTTTTTTTTAAAGTGCAACAACTAAAGTGAAGTGAGGTATATATGTTAGTTTGGATTCAACATCATGAACAATTACCTCTCTATTTTGATGCTCATAAAAGCAACCGTTGAAAAATTCAACAAATGCTATAACACTAAGATGCATCATTAGGACTAACTTTTGTGAAAAGTGGACCACAAATATCATGTGCATAGGTAGGAAGCATGTTGTAATAACATCAAAAATGAAAACACTCACTTTAGTTATTTCTTTGATTTTCTTTCTATTTTTTACATAGATTCAATTATGGAGCCTATTGAAAAAGTGTTACATTAATAATTAGTCAATGGACCGCATGTTGCAGAAAGTGGTTAGTTTCATGCCATTTTTCAACGCATTATGCCTACCACTGCATCATCTTCCTAAAAAATTTGACATTAAGTCTTAATTAATTTTTAGTCTTGTAATTAAGTGTATGATTTTTGAAGTATTTTAATAATAAATATTTTAATAGTGGATCTTTACCTAGAATCAAATTCATTGCGCATTTTGAATAATCTCATCCTAATTTTGTAACAATATTTTTTTTATTCACTGAGTTTAAATTTAAAATCTTATTTAATGGATTAGAACTCAGTTTTACTTTACTATTCTTCTTAAATAGATATATAGTATCTTTTATCTTATTTTATATTTTGTCCGTGGAAATGTAATTGTCTTATATTTCAACCAGTTTTTTTTTCTTTTTAGGATCAAATACGAGTTCTTTATTATATAGGTCACTCCATAAAAAAATTAAGGAAAAAAATAGAGTAATTTTCTTTCATAAGTCAAAACTAATTAAACTGTGCACTTGCTAAAAAATAAAAAATGTAAAAGAAATTATAAATTAGTTTATTAATTTAAAATTTGAAAGAAAAATATTTTATTTTTTTCTTCTCATCTTTTTCTTACAGAAAAAGTTGATTAAAATATATGTTTTTGGTTAATTTATGATATTTGTGTGTGGAAGAAAAAGAAGAAGAAGATGATGAGCATTGAGGGTGGGTATAGCTCCAAATTCAATGAATAGGTAAGTATAAAAAGCTATATCAAATATTTATAACTTTTTTAGGATGTTCAAACATATGGAGCATGTGCGTTTTAGAAAGATTGACTAGTTATTTTCAAACAATTTCATTTTATTTTTAAATCAAAATTTTTCATTCACAAAATTTAGATATAAAATTTTATTTAGAGGATTCGTTATTATAATTCTTTAACAAAATCATTATAAATTATAATAATTGAAAATGTTATATCTATCCTGTCATTCATTATTGTGGTAGAGAAGAAAAAAACTATAAATTAGATTTATATAAAAAATTGACATTATTTTTAATACAAGATTTTAAGAAAATAAGTTTATAAATTTTTTTCTGTTTATATATTATTTCATTTTTTCATTTTTATATTATATAAGATTTAGATTTATATTTAGATATCTAACATATCTAATCGTTATTGGATATTTTTTAAATGTCTAATTTGAAACACGAATTGATAATCTTAATATAAAAAAAAATTAAAAATCTTAAATAAAATAATTATAAAAATATTTGAATAATATATAAATAAATACAAATCTTATCTTTCAAATTAATTTTATAATATTAAATTATGTCTAAAATTTACTTCTCAAGTATATATAATTATTAATAAATTTTTAAATAATACAAATATATAATTACTATTCTAAATTATTTTTATATTTTAATAATTTTATATTTAAATATTTATACTTAAAATTATTATATATATATATATATATATATATATATATATATATATATAAACTCAGAAATTGAAGTCAGGATCATTTGAATATATTTTTCTCTCTTAGTTTTCTATCAAACGTTTTTTAAAGATAAAATTATTACAAAACTTAAAACTTTAACAATATCTAATATAATAATCAAAATTGAAATAAAATATTTTTAAATATATAGACTAAATGATAAAATTTAGTATAAAAACAATATGAATAATTGACCAAATAATGGTAACATGATAAAAAGAAATAAAAATAAATTATACTCCAATGTTTTAAATTATTTTTAACAAAACTATAAAAATTATTTTAAGAAAATGCTAAATAATATTATTAAATAAAAATATTATCTAATATATATATATATATATAAAATATATATATATATATATATTAAGAATTGAATAGTCCACCACGTAATGTGGTTTGCGTGTGTTGTGTGTGAAAGGGAGCACGAGAACTTGCTGTATGATCAAGAACATGATGCCCCACCGACTCAAACACTTCCACAACTAAATAGAGTGTTTTTAGATTTTTTTAGTATTTAAATATTATATATTATTCTATTTTCATTTGTTTATATTGTAGATATATTGTATTGTTGTTAGTTTATTATTTTTAAATTGTTTTTATTTTTTGTGTTATTATTATTAACGTTAGTCTTGTTACTACTTTAACAAGAGATAAGATAATAACATAATAGTTAAAGTGTAAAAATAGTGACCTAACCAAATGATTAGCTAAATGTAAAACTTATAGGAACAGTTATTAGATAAATACATAATTATTAGATAAATACATAATTTAACTTAAATCAATAATCAGGTGTGAAAGATGGGTTACCTATTGAAAAGAGTTGATTTTAATCTACAGATTCCATTTCATTCACATACTTATTTATTTATATTTTAATGTGATGTTAAATATTTTAATTTTCTTAGTTCAACGTACATTTATGTGTTTATATTTTATTATTATAACTGATTTTTAGATTAATTAAATTACGAATATAATTGAAAAAAAAAGTAATATATTAAACTTTTAAAAAATATAAATAAAAAAGAGCAATTTACTTTTTGTTAAAAATTTGATAATTAGAAAGAAAAATGGAAAGTAGTTATTAAAGCCGATCTTTGTTTTTAAAGATATTAAGGTCAAACTTATTCTTATATATCTTGATTATATCTCAAGTTAATGTAACAATTTGATACTCACTTCAAGTTCAAGATTAGACATTTGGATAGATCCAATAAGAACCACTGAGACATACTTAAAATACTATCTTGAATTTTAATTTAAACCTAACCGAACTAAAAAAGTAATAATATAATTATAAGTCCTTAACTTAATGAAATTAAATTAAATGTCCAACTAAGACTAATATAGAATTAGTATTTAATATAATAGTTACGTATATAATACATGTTTTTTTTATGATTCTCGAGATGTTATGATATAAGTGACCGAAATCATCATGATCCATTATACATCCTACTATTTTTTATAAAAATAATATTTAATCTTTTAAAATAGGACCGTTTTAAATTTTTTTCTCATATGATCGTTTGTAAAAATTATTTTTCAATAAATTATTTTCACTTTCAGTCACGTGTCTTATCCTAATTTTATACAATGAGCTTGTAGTTTTATTTTATATTCTATTAAAATATATTCTTTTTAACTTAAAATGTTATACTAATTAGCCTAAACAATTTAAACTCATTTTTTTCATCTATATTATTATACTTTTTTAAACAATTTAATTCTTCAATTTATTATTCTCTATAAATTAATTTTAAATTTTTAGAAAATCATCATTGATTACAAATAAACATTGTATGATTCAATCAGAATGTCATCATTAAAAAATTTAGTTATATAAAAATATTTATTTTTTAATAGGAATATAATTTATATATTAGAAGTTATTTTTATACTTTTAATCATACAAAATAATCACTTATTCTATACATTTTAATTGATGAAAAATTAATGTGAGCCTCGTCTCTCTATTTAATAAAGACCATTTAACAAATAAAAAAGATTAAAATGATATATTATATTGGGAATATAATTTAGAGTTTTAATTAATTTGTTATTATTTTTACAAAACTTATAGATTTTTTTAAAAATTTGCTTGAGTAGATATTTCGCTCAAATGAAAAAGAAATTAAGACGATTACTTTTAGTACGATAAAAATTCACTACTTAAGTAAAAAAGTGTCATTTAAACAATGATCTATTAATTTAAAATATAAATTATGTCAAGTCAATGTCTTTTAGTTTTCCTATTGTTACTTAAGTGATTTACCTTTCATGTTCATATAAATATTTAAAGTTGATATGTGTTGGTACATGTTATATATTAGATAATGTGAGATAAAGAATAAGATTTGTATCATTGAGTGTGATTTGTGGAATACTAGAATAAGGATGTAAATAATTATGTTATTGATATTAGTATAATATATATATATTATAATCAACAAAGAAGTATAAAAAGATATTCAAGTTCTAATAATACATCAAGTCATGTAAATAAAAATATCATATGGTAAAGAAGTCATATAAATAAAGATATTATGTGGTAAAGAGTAAACAAAATTTTTATATACTAAATTAAGTGTGAAAGTCACTAATATTCAACTATAAATATAAAAATATTTTATTATTATAAATATAAAAACCACTTTATTACTATTTAACTATGTATATAAACAAATTTATTACTGTAAATATAAAAATTATTTTATTGCGAGAAATTGTCAAACGAAATCTATATTTAAATAATAAGCTATCAAATATATCAAGTTGATAAGAAAGATTAATGTGTAATTTTAAATTGAATATTAATGTTCTAAAATGAATAAGATTTGATCCATAGTATATATGGATAAATTTTGATACACATTTTAATTATTTATATAAATTTATTATAAAATATTTAATCGATAGAATAGTTGAATGAAATGAGTAATTTTTTTTTAAAGTTTTCATTCATATATATATATATATATATATATATACTGAATATGTATAATAAACTGTTCTGTAGTGTTAATCTAATGTAGAAAAGATTTCTGAACTCAAAGAAAATATATAAATACTTATATTTATCTCACTTCAAATATAAGAATATTAACTTAAAATTGAAACATGTTAAATGTCATTCATATCCTATTTTCCTTAAACAACTCCTTTCGACATTAATTATATGTTCATGTACTTTAAAAATAATATCTTGATATACACTATGAAAAGAGTTTGATCAAGTGACAAATTTAAAGATAATAAATCAATATATAATTGAATAATAATATGAAAAGCTTTGTACAATTAACGAAAAGACTACTTCAACTGTTATACGACATTTTACACTATGAAAAATGTCAGTGTGGAATAACATTTTCCTATATAATAAGGGTAAAGGTAGGTTTACAAAAACTTAAAAAAATGTTTCTAAAATAAACCATTTTTAAAATAATTATTTATTTGAAAAACAAGTCAGTATTGCTTTTTTTTTATTTTATTTAAAAATAATTATTTAATTTTACAAGCAACTTTTTTGTTGTTTTTATGTTTATTTTAAAAACAAACAGTTTTCTAATTATTTTAATATGCAAATTCTATCTATTTATTAAATAAGTAATTGTTTTGAAAATGACTTATTTTTAAAATACTTACTTTTAGCTGTAATAAAATAAAAGAAAGCTACTTATTTCAACATAGAAATATTAGACAAACATATAAAAGATTAAAATATGTAATTTTAAGAAAAATAAAGAGAAATAAACTCACCCAAAATTAAGTTAACCCATGTTGCTTGTGTGCCGAAATATTTGACAATGACTCAAATCAACAACACAGTTGCTAAGAACTCCTAGAGTTGCCTCATTTGACCATGGAAGAAACAAAGAAGGATTGAAGCCATTGAAAATCGAATTGAAATTCGTCTCAGCAGTTACTAGATCCAACTCAAACCACAAGAACACTTTCTTTTGTCGTAAACAATTAAAATATGAGTATACCTATGAAAGTTAAAAATGATTATTTAGAACAGGTTTGAGAAAATGATTTGAACAATATTTTTGTACAAGCACATTATTAGACTATACGTATATATGTCCACATTTATTGTAATAATTAACTTGATATTATCCATAATCAGCGTGATACTATGCCAAGTCTTAGGCAAGAATATTTCAATTAGTTACTACAAAATCAGGTAACGGATGATATTATACATGTATATATTGATCCTGAATGGAATAAGATGGGACAAGGGGAAATTATTCTCTAATATGGTATCAAGCCTATAACCATCCACCACATACTCTGTTCTTTTCTTTTCTCCACCGAGCCCATTCCTTCCCTTTTCAAATGGCTGACAACGACTCCACATCCAAATCTACTTTCCATCACGCTTTTTCTGTCTCAAACATTAAAAACCACATTCAAATCACCCTAGAAATGGAGAATGTCCATTATGACTCATGGGCAGAGTTGTTCTTCAATGCAGCTAATGCCTTTGATGTCACCGATCACATTATTCCTCTTGCAGATGCCACTGTTACGAGAGATGCACAATGGTCCCGGCTCGATGCAATCGTGAAACAATGGATTTATAGCACGATATCCGTTGATCTCCTACATACGATTCTAAAACCCGGTGCCACCGCTCAAGAAGCATGGAATCGCTTGAAGGACATCTTTCACGACAATAAAAACTCTAGAGCCGTATATCTAGAACAACAATTCTCCCAAATCCATATGGATAATTATCCAAATGCGTCGTCCTATTGCCAACATTGAAACTGATAGCCGAACAACTCGGCAATGTTGGGACTCCGGTCAGTGAGGATCGCCTGGTCCTCCGCCTTGTGACAGGACTCTCAAGTGCATACGATAGTCTTGCCACCATCATTCAACAATTAGATCCGCTGCCATCCTTTTACAAAGCGAGATCTATGCTCACACTTGAAGAAACACGTCGCCATAAAAACACTGGTGTCGAGTCTGCCCTCCTCCACACACAGTCTGATGTTTCTTCAGCCACTCCAAATCGGTCTTCTGATGCTACACCTTCTCGCTATAACAACCGCAACACCGGAGGTCGTGGAAGGCAATCTCGTGGCAAGGGCAACTGTCGCGACCGATATCACGACGGGGGACGGCGATCCAAAAAAGTTATGGAAAAAATAGTGAAAAGAAAGAGATGGAGTCGCCACCATAGTTTATTATGGAAAACTATGAAAAAAACCACGAAAAAGGAAAAGGAAATAGTCTGCGAATTAGAAAAGAGTTCGGAAGTCGGTTACGCGTGGGGAAGGTATCAGCACCCCCACAGCGCCTGTCCTAAGACAGTACCTTTAATCAAATTAGTAAAATCAAATGTGGTTTACTAAATGTTTATTTTCCCAAAAGTAAAAGATAAATAATAACAAAATGAAAATTTTTAAAATAAAGGACCCGACAAG
>Ga0209700_109041_pt1 | contig 12018 bp, 4 predicted proteins | sample SiratroredBW_FD_187528 | JGI IMG/M metagenome (GOLD analysis project Ga0209700, IMG submission 187528) | Root nodule microbial communities of legume samples collected from California, USA - Siratro red BW (SPAdes) (version 2) | ecosystem: Host-associated > Plants > Roots > Nodule | place: USA...
CGTTTTGTTGAAGATCCAAAAGGAAAACACAACGGGGTTTCAGATTGATAGAACAATCATAAAGGCTTTGATCCTGGTATGCAAGATTAGAACAATCTGATAGACAACTACTCTACTTTCTAACTTAATACAATCTTTACTTTAACCATCATGTAGTTGAATTCTTTAAGTTTTGTTTGGTTGGAAGAATTTTCTAATTTTTAATTACATTTTTGCAAATCTTTGCAAATCTTTTCAAATCTTTTTATATGAGCGGAATCTCATCGATTCAACCAAACACAATCTTAAAGTCAAATATAATGTGAGAAAACACTAAAAGTTATAGAGATTCACAAACTAGGGACTAAATCAAAGGTTTGGTGAAAGTTTTAAGACAAGGTGACTAGCTTCTACAAATCTTAAAAATCAAAGTGGTTTACTCTTGAATATTGTTTGTCTAACATTCATACAATATTAGAAATGATCTCTTTGATTAATATACTAATTGGTGAATTCATTTGTGTTTTGGTGAATGATGTCCGTTTCATTTGATATATTATGGATATCACTTCATAATATTGCACTAAGTTTTCTCTAATATCTCTCTAGCAAAAGTTATATATATATATACTTTTCATGCAGTGTGTGATGGGTATTTGTTTCAGGATATGTTTGTTGCAGGTACTGACACCAGCTTCTCAACCCTAGAGTGGACAATGACAGAACTCTTGAGGCACCCAAATGTGATGCAGAAGTTAAAAAGTGAGATAAAGAATGTGGTTAGTGGTAGAACTCACATAACCGAGGAAGATTTAAGTAGCATTCATTACTTGAAGGCCGTGTTTAAAGAAACTTTTCGATTACATCCTGTAGCTCCCTTGTTGCTTCCAAGGGAATCAATGAAAGATGTGAAAGTGATGGACTATGACATTGCAGCTGGCACACAAACATTAGTCAATGCTTGGGCAATTGGTAGAGATCCTTATTATTGGGAGAAAGCTCAAGAGTTTGAACCAGAGAGATTCTTGAATAGTTCAATAGATGTGAAAGGACATGATTTTGAACTAATACCATTTGGAGCAGGAAGAAGGGGTTGTCCAGGAATAACGTTTGCCAAGAATGTGATGGAGCTGCTCCTAGCAAACCTTGTTCACCAATTTGATTGGAAAGTGCCTAGTGGAGTGGTGGGAGATCAGACACTGGACATGACTGAAAGTATAGGGTTGTCCAATCACAAAAAATTCCCTCTCATTGCAATTGCATCCCATAATGAATAAGCAGTGTATGAAGATACTAACTTCAAAGGAAAACAATGGAATCTACTCTCAATATTGTAGTAATGAATAAATGAGCTTACTTTGTGTTGTTCTTTGGCATGCTAGATTGGGTCATTCTGTTAAAGATAGCGAAACAATCTTTGGGATGCCGTTAAGCTCTAAGTGTTGATTATTACGGTAAAATTTATGCTTCTATATACTATTTTATATGTAACATTTGCATACAACGGAAAAGAAAGATCTTTTAATATATTCCAATGATAACTCTTTTTATAAGTAAAAATATTTATACTAATATCAAATTAGTGTTTGTTTAGACAATGTTAATTGAAATAAATATTAAAAATTTATCTAAACACAGTCATAAATACCTTAACTCATACTCTTAATAAATTGAATATATAAAATTAAAGTTTATGCATGATTATTGCTTGACCAGCTAAGAACTAATCTTAAAAAACATAATAGCGATTTGTTTCTGAAATAATAATAAAAAGTAAATAAAAAAAGAGTAAGTAATACCATCCAGCACACACTTATCATAATCAAAACTTAATTTCCATAGTATTCTTTTTCTCACCGTGCTTTTCTTTCTTTGCGAGATTGCTGAAGAGAGAAAAGTAAATCGAATTAATGAAAGAATTGAATTGGATAAAGTGTGAAGTGTTCCACAAATCTGAAGTGTTCAACAACATCCCCATTCATTTTATAAATAAAAATCATTATGACATTCCCACACGTCAATCTCATTATCAGAGTCTTGACATTGCACTATAGAAAGTTAGCTTCACTTCTTATAGTTCACTCGCTCGTTCAAAGAAAAGGAAAATGTTACTCTTGACCCTATTTCCATTTCACACTCTTATACGTGTCACTAGGCCCACCAACAAAAGAGAGAATGTGTTTACTTTTGTTGTATACAGAAAGATAATTTCGTTAATTTTGTCAATTTCATCAAAGTGGTTAGTCGTGTACATCTAAGTGGTTAGCTACGTTCATAACTCCGATACCCATATTAAATCACTGCCTGTGAGTTATTTCAACCTTAAATGACTTGTTAGTCCTTTACATCTAAGTGGTTAGCTACGTTCATAACTCAAACACCCATATTAATCAGTGCCTCTGACTTATTTCAACCTTAAATAACTGATTAGTGGTGTAAATCTAAGTGGTTAGCCACGTTCATAACTCCAGACACCCATATTAAATCACTCTGCTTGTGAGTTTTTACAACCTTAAATAACTGGGTTAGTTGTGTACATCTAAGTAGTTAGCTACATTAACTCTGACATGACACCCATATTAAATCACTGCATGTGAGTTATTCCAACCTTACATGATTAGTTGTGTATCTCTAAGTGGTTAGCTATGTTCATGACTCTGACACCCATATTAAATCACTGTCTGTGAGTTATTCCAACCTTAAATAACTGGTTAGTCATGTACATCTAAGTGGTTAACTACGTTCATAATTCCGACACCCATATTAAATCACTGCCTCTGAGTTATTTCAACCTTAAATAACTGGTTAGTCGTGTACACCTAAATGGTTAGCTACGTTCATAACTCTGACACCTATATTAAATTACTGCTTGTGAGTTGTTCCAACCTTAAATAACTGGTTAGTCTTGGACATCTAAGTGGTTAGCTACGTTCATAACTCCGTCACCCATATTAAATCACTACCTATGAGTTTTTCCAACCTTAAATATCTGATTAGTCGTGTACATCTAAGTAGTTAGCTACGTTCATAACTCTGACACCCATATTATATTAGTGTTTATCAATTATTCCAACTTATCAAGGTGGTTAGTCGTGTGTATATATAAGTGGTTAGATACGTTCATAATTCTGACATCCATATTAAATCAGCACCTGTCAACTATTCTAACCTTATCAAAGTGGTTAGTCGTGTACGTATAAGTAGTTAACTACGTTAATAATAACGACACCCATATTATTCATTATATCTACCTTTTTTATATTATTCCTGGTTGTTGTCAATCCTATGATACACTAACTTAATTTATAAAATTAATTTATAAAGTCAAAATTGTATTTTAGCTATAATATAATTTTATTTTTAAAAAATTAACATGAGATCATAAATCAGGACGGATTTTCATCAATTAGAAAATTATTGGAATTAATTTTAAAGTTAATTGTATCTTATTGAAAAAATAATTTTAAGGAATTAAAATTAAGTTACAAATAAATGGTAATGACTAAATGAACTTCACCTTTCAATTGTGTTTGCGCTGCCACTAATGATAATGAGCTATGATTAAATACACACATAAAACATGTTCCTTTGACTAATTATAGTTTAATTTTAAAACATATAAGTTTATAATACAGATACAAATAAAAAGAAACATTCTATATACATGAAATATTTGCAATCATATATTTCTTAATAATAATAATAATAATTAATGAGAAAAAAAATTAAATAATCAAAATGATAGGACAAATGACTACATATAATGTTTATTAAATAGTCACACATAAAATGGTAAAGAAAACATGTTCTTATTAACATATAAAAAAAATCACCTTCTTCTAAGTAACTCACATTTTCTAAAACCCATAGTGTATTTATTATTTAATCATTATTATTTCTCTTTTTTATTCTTTAAAAATATTAGCGAATGTGTACTCATATTTTTTCACATGATAATTTTTTTTATGGTAATTATTATAATAAACAAAATTATTAAATTTATAAAAAATATGTTAAAAAAGTCATTACAAATAAATAATTTATAAAAAAAGAGTCTACTTTTTAAGAGTAACAGATTATCATATAGACATAAAATTTATCTTTTTTCTTTAGTTATTAAAGAAGGGAAATTATTTAATATTTTAAAAAGAATTACTATTTAGTAGTCTTCAGTTTCGTCTTCCTCCTTGGTACAAAACAATACTTTCGTGTGCCCTAGCCGCGCTGTTCTACCCTTACCGTTCGGTGACGACGAGCTCTCACCATTCGTGACGAGTCTTTGAAGCAACGCTCTCATTGGAAGCACAAAAATGTCCTCTTCTGTGTCACAAACCGAAGGACAAGCCGCAATTCCAAAACCCACGAAAGGACCAACACTGTGTGAAGAGTGCAAATCGAACCCATGGAAATACACGTGCCCCGGTTGCGCCTTACACTCGTGCAGTCTTCCTTGCGTGAAATCTCACAAAGAGCGAACTGGGTGCAGCGGGAAGAGGAACCAGACTCTGTTTGTTCCTCTTTCCAAGTTCGATGATAATACCCTTTTGTCAGGTACTTTGTTTCTTAAACCTCGTACTCTGTCTTGAATGTTGATAATCTTTTTTTTTTTTTTTTCTCTCTACTTGATTGCATAGGCATAATATTATTGTTTTACTCCTTAATGTTCTTTGAGTCACCTAACATGTCATGTCAGTTTGAGTGAGAAAACGCATTTGTTTTTTTGCTTAATTGACAATTAGTAGAAATACCCTTTAATTACATTTGGTAAAAATGATGTCTTTGTATTATTTTACTCGTAGATTGTTATTCATGAATTTTACAGTTGTTATTATTGATTTATTTTTCGGTATTTGCATGTGCAGTTGTTTTTTGTAGTTACCCTTTTGGATTTTACATTTTGTGTCTGATATGAATTTGCATTAATGGGTACACCTCCGCATGTATACTCTGTTGGTGGATTCTTCTAAAACCCTGTGATATCCTTTGGTTAGATTATAATTTGCTGGAGGAGGTGAAGAGGGTGGCTGAATCTGCTCAGAGAATGAGATCTAAACTAGGCATTCATTCATATTTCAAGTTGCCTCATCAACTTAGAAGCCTAAAGAATGCTGCTGGGAGCAGGAGAACCAAACTGATGTTTCTACCTCGTGGAATGTCGAAAAGAGAGAAAAATCAGTCTAGATATGATCAAAGGTATTTTTCATAGTTTTATAACTAGCCTTAGTTTCATTAGTAGGATGGTATGTCTAAGTCTTTTGCTCCTTTTGTACTTGCTCATTAATGTTTCCTTGTTTAATTTTTTATCTTTTGGTGTATACCGAATGTGATTTGTAGTATACCAAGTGGATGTGTGGGAGTCTGATTATTAGGTTTTTTATCAAGTTGTGATGATTTATATTCTAACACAATGTCAGAGGGAGATCTAGATTATTGAATGTTTCATTTTTAGATTGTGAAGGTGGTAACTTTTGTTTCATACAATGCTTTCAGGAAGAAGTTTATATCATGGACTATTGAATGGCGTTTTCACTCAACAGATATTGTTTTACATGACCATGGGTGAGTAACATTAATGGTGCCTTTGATTTAGAATACAAATACTGTACCTTTCCTTCCTACTGCATGCTTGGAGTTCATAGAATATTGAAAGGATATTGTGCTAATGTTTTCTAGAGTTGATGAAAATACAAGCTTCTACTCCATTCTAGAGAAGCACCTTAAACCTGGTCCATGGAATAATCAGCTAAGGCCATTTTGTGATGTCCAGCTGGATTGTCTAAAGCTTTTCATTCGTAAATATCCAAAGGTGCTTTTCTTTGCCTTTTTATAATTTTGAAATTCTGTATACTACCGAGCTTGCAGACTTGTACAATCACATTGACCGAAAACATCAAGACATGATTTTATTTTACTCATTAGTTCTATCTTGTTCATGCAAATACAGGGTCCCAAATCACCTTTCAGAGAGATAGATATTAAACTGCCAATCAGAAAGCAATTAGCAGATATATTCATTTTGGAGTTTCCTGTTGTTTTTGTTTTCTTGCCGACTCACAGAATCAATTTTGAAGTTATTACGGATGTCAATACAAGAAAGCATAAATCACCACAGAAAGATAGTGAAGAAAACCAAATCCCGCAAGGGTTATCATTTAGGGAGGAGGTGATAGAAGATGACAACAACTCTGTAGATCCTCAGGTTTTTGATATCGTGAAGCAAGCGGAACCAAGTTTATCACACGAAGTGATGACCCAAAATATGAGTTCTGATATAGCACCAAATGATTCCTCTGGTAAGTCTCTGATTGAAGGAGACACTGGGGGTGATCTTTCACATTCTTTGACAGAAACCAAGAGTCTAAACTTATCTGATGATATGGTATTTGACTTTGATCAAGATTTGATGGATTTCTATACTGATATTTTGGATCAAACAGATCCTAAAGATCTTTTTGATTTTGATAGTGAATTTGCGGAGAAAACAGAAAATAAAATAGATATAATTGGTGCTAGTGAATTATTCCCTTTGCCAAATGAATTGGAGGAAGGGGAAATCCTAGAATAATTGGTAACTATAATTCACTTCTGCTGAATAATTGGAGAGAAAAAGAGAAAACATTCACTGCAAGTAATATTTGTTGAGGCTGGGGTCCATTTCTTCCAATAATGGGTTTGAAACCGAGTCTCCAGTTCGGTAAACATGATTGAGAAGCTCATACATTCCTTCATGAGCATGGCAGGGATTCAAGATTATTATCTTTTTGTGATAATTGTTCAGCATAAGGAGTGGCAGTAATTTTCAGTTTGGATTCAGCAATGACTCTGTAAATCCTTTCTGTGAAGATCAAAGTGCTCCTCTGCATGAGGAATCAGACACAACAAAAGCCGTGGTGGTATTGGTTGTTTTTCTCATCACTTAAGGGCAAATTTTGGTATTGGATATCACTTTTGTTTGTTGACATACTTTTGTGGAGGAATTGATTTCGAATGAATATAGACTTTTTTCCAGTCTTTGCGTTTCCCTCTTAGTTGTTGGCAGACTTAATACATGGTCTAACATTGGTAACTTTGTGTATCACCTATGACCAAAATGGTACTCTCTTGTTTATCCTGATGATCCGTATGATTGCTGCAAAAACCAGATTTTGTACATGCATGTAAGAAACCTAGTAAAAGGAAAGCAATCATATGATTGCTGTGCATTTTTACTTTGCACACACTTTGTAATATATAGGTTGAAATTTAATAGAAACCACATTTTTGTTGTATGTTATTTCTTAATTAATGAATCTTAATGTATAATTTTGTAGTTTTCAATCAAATTTACTGAATAGTAGAGTGTGTAATCTTGAGTATAAGTCGGGCAGTGGCAGGCCCATTAATGTTGAAAGATTGCCATTTTTTACACTTAAAATAAATTACGATATAAGGGTTTTATAAGTAACTCCTTATTTTATTTTAGATATGTTTTATAAAGTACAAAATCCAAAGGTATTTAATATAATGAGTAACACCACCAATAAAACTTTATTTGATAATTAATAAGAAAAAACCCTTGGAATTGTACTAAGGGTTGATCCTAGAAGAGATCCAACACCCCCATTTAGATTCCATAATGGTGGTGTGGCAATATCAATAACAAGTTAAGGGAAAGTGTTGTACAATGTTTATTGAAGGGACAAAAAGAACTGCAGAAAAGAAAACAGACAAAAAATTTGCACCAGCCGGGAATCGAACCCGGGTCTGTACCGTGGCAGGGTACTATTCTACCACTAGACCACTGGTGCCTGTGATCACTTTGCAATGTATTTATTTATACGTATAATATCTATTTCTTTTCTAAAAGTAGAGAAAGAAAAAGTGAATGTTAGGCTATAAAAAAGAACAAATCTTTAGTGCATTCATAATATAAAATGTTTTCATATCTTTATTTGATTATAGTTTTCCGTACAATTATAATGTTTGATTTGATATAAACTATTCTAAGATCCAAATGTCACATTGGAGTTTTGATTTTATACTCTTTTTTTCTTCATTTTGAAACATATTAAGATAAGTGATTTTAGTTATATTAAAATATATTCAATTTTCTTATTTGAGTTTAGTAGTTATAATTATAATTTATATTTATACTAATGTGGATAAAATGGAAATTTTGATTAGCATAAAAAATGTCATCATGTGTTTGCCCAAAACAATTACAATCGTATCTTTTTCATTTTCATTTAAATATTTTAATTTGTAAAATACTTCTTTTTAAACATTCAAGTTTACGTTCTCATCTAAAGGAAAAATATCTTCAACACATGCAAAAACCATGATGAGAATGTTATAACAGGTATTATGAGAAAAATACATATTTATCACATATACATGATAATTTGTGATTTTTTTAATAATAATGTATCTATAATACATGATTATGACATAACATAACTATATTATATTATTAACCAAAAAAAAAAATAGAGCTTACCTTACACAATTAGAATTCTTCTATAATATAAAGACTTCTTCACAATGAAGCTTGAACAAATTTTTTTTCTAAGGTCACACAATATTATCATTATGATTTTGATGTGATGTCAAAATATTTCGAATTTATTAAACAATAATAATAGATTGATGGTCAATCATTAACAACTTCAAATCTTATATATTATAAGAGATGTAGAAAGAAAAACATGATAAATACATGTGTGAATTACAATAAAACTTTGTAATTTTGTAACATACAACTTAATAACAATGAATGTCTTCATATTATACAAAAAAAAAAATACAATAAAAGACATGTAGATGTTGAAAACATTAGACTGAGTTCAAAACCTTACTAGTCAATATTGACATTGGCCTATAAGGAACTACATATAAATATTGCAAACCAATCTTCAACCAAATGCTTAAGTTCGATAACAAATATGATTGTCCTTCTCAAATAGAAAAAACATACAAGCAAAAAAAAATTATCTCTTTTCCTAATGACAGTTTATCAAGAAAAAGAAATCATCGACTCTCATGCAGCTTTATGACTTAAAAGTTAACAAACTCGTATTTATAGTTATAATGCATCTCTTTCTAGTTAAGAGTATAAGAACACAAACTTATCATTCAATTATGACATAACTCGCTTGGCATATACCATGAGACAATTACAATCTTCCCCTCAAATATTTTTTTTATTGGAACTAAATCATGACTTGGCTGGCTTTAATACCAATTTTGGATTGAATACTTACTACTAAACCAAAACTTATAATTGACAGTCAAAGTGCAATTTTTTTCTACCTAAGGCACAAGTATCATAGTTTGATTCTGACTCGGTCCACCTAACCTGCGTCATGGAATAATTGATGTCATCTAATAACTTTCAATCAGATACTTGTACAATAACTCTATCGATTCTAACAAATATATTAAAGCATATGTAATCCAATTAAATTTTTACTCTAGTAGTATTGTAATCTTTTATTGAGTGTGCCTTGCAACATTAAGAGCAACCTTAGATACGATACTCGACATTACCAACATGTTTAATGAATTCCTTTTAGTAAATTCACATATCGGTTTGCAACTAACAATCTCATGAGGTGATGTCAACACGTTAACACAAAAGTGAAGACGCCAAACCTTAACATAGTAGTCTTGACATTGACATCCAAAGTTTGATCATAACAAATAGTACAATCTTGCTCCATTTAATGTTTGTTACATTATTAAACTTGTATTAGATGAAAAAAAAGTGATGATTTATCATAAATAAAACACATAATCTTATCAAGATGCAAGATAAAAATTCATGTACCAAATACATAAGGCGTTCGAACCAAGTTCAGTATCTGAGTTTGCACAGGAATCTTAACATGTGAAGGAGTATTGTCTTTGAGTGCTTTTTATTACGGGTCTGATTCTTTAGCTTTCGATATATCGGGTTCGGTTTATAGTCCTTTTTGTTAAGTGCCGGTATCTGTTTTAATATCTTTAGTGGCATCACTACTATTGGTTTAAGTTTGTCTTGTATAACTGTATTAGCTGTATTGGTATACCTACTATCATGTATAAGGGTTAGAATATCCCTGAAGTGCTTCTTTCTATTTAATTTATTTTGTACTGTTAAAAAAAATATCTAAATAGACACTTGTTATAAAAGGATATATGAGCCAATAATAAACACAAAAATTGTTAAATGACTGCATAAAATATACACTAATTTGTGAATAGATATCTTATTTTCATAAAATATGTTATCAACATATGTATGTCTTAGAAGATAAAATTACATAAATTACATAAAAATTTTAAAGACCATAAGTTAAAGTAACAACATTTGAAATAATAGTGAAAAAAAATAATATATACAAGACATAAATAAAGGCGGGAGGTTGTTCACTCATTAATCTTTTATTTATTTATTAATTTAAGTATCATAATAATATTATTTGTAAGTAAACTTACATATGTTTTAGTTAACTTTTTCGTTGATGTTAAATTTATTTTTCATTATTTTTCACATGTTGACTTGTAAAATTTAAAAATTTCACCTCATTAAATCAAAGACTAGCATTTTCAATAATAAAAAAAAAAACATGTTTTACATTATGACTCCATAGGTTATTTATTCAATTAAAACTATTAGAAAACTTTGTTTTGGTAGTTATTTCATTATTATAAAAAACAAATTCATCATAATCTATGCCGATAAAAAAATATTCATCATAATCTATTTTATAAAAAAATATAAAAAGACTGACAGTTTTATGAATACTTTATATCCATTCATTATATTTTGTCTATACAACATCAGAAACAAGTTATGAAAAATACATTTCATTAAAGACAATTTTGCAAATAATAAGAAAAACCTTTTGAAACCCTAAATTCAACAGTGCTCTGTGTATTGCACGGGGTAACGTGACCCATCTAGCTCTCTAACATCTTAAATTTGCTTTTTGAGGTAATTATTTGGCACTTTCACCAATGTCCAAATGTATTTGTCATCTTTTATTTTAGTGTGTTGTTGATTAGCTTCATTCGAATATTTGTTTGCCCTTTTCCAACCTTTCACGTTGGCTAGAAAAATCAATATCTCCTAACATGATTTATTTTATATTTAAAATAACATTTATCAGAATTAAATTTTTAACTATTTATTAAGAGATAAAAATTGTTATCACTTATGTTAAGCAAATATAAGTGACTTTTAAATTACTATTTAGGTTATTATTGTGGTATATTCAATATTAGGAGGATATCAATATTTTGTACGATGTATTCATAAAAATATTACATATATGTACTAAAATCACACTATAAATAACTTTAAATTTAATTTTATATTTTAAATTTGCAAAAAAGCCATCGGATTTCTTTTAATCTTTTAGATGATTAAACATGGAAGATATGAAGTTTAAATTAAAGTAACAATTAGGTCATTTAACAATTAAAAATAACAAACTTCTAATTAATAAAATATTTTGTTCTTTATATTGTTGGTGTATCGTGAAACTTACAAGTACATGAGTTTATAAATGCCACCTTATTCATTAGTATTGAAAAACGTCAATAGAATTTATATATATTATCTAATATCATATATAGTACTAATTAGAGTATAAAAATATTAGTTATAGGTTTAAACAATTTAATCAGTTTGAATGACAAATTTTGTTTTTGTATCAATTGTAGTTACGTTAAACTTTAAATAAAAATTGCAGAATGGATACTACCTTGCTACTAAATTTTTATTATGATTATCTCTCAATGACTTTTTCACTTGCATACGTATAAAGATATTTAAAAATAAATATATTTTCATTTTTTTATTTCATTCAACGAATTGGTGCTTAAGGTACTTAGGTTGAATCTGACCATGTTTTTGTAAGACTTTAACCAAAGTATGTTTTTACACAGATCTTCAAAGTTTGAACAATGACTTTTCACTTGTGTAATTGAGAAAAGACCTTAAGTTAAATATATATATAAATATATATATATATATATATATATATATATATATATATATATATATATATAAAAAAA
>Ga0209700_109042_pt1 | contig 12017 bp, 6 predicted proteins | sample SiratroredBW_FD_187528 | JGI IMG/M metagenome (GOLD analysis project Ga0209700, IMG submission 187528) | Root nodule microbial communities of legume samples collected from California, USA - Siratro red BW (SPAdes) (version 2) | ecosystem: Host-associated > Plants > Roots > Nodule | place: USA...
AAAAAAAATACAAATTTTTTTTTTTTTTTTTTTCAATATGTTCACTTGAGAGAAGAAGTAAAATAACGTGATCCACAAAATGATAAACTTCCTGTCTTATCACTAAAAATCTATAGAAGCAAACCAAACCACTTTCATATCTTGATTTTGGCCCCTTTCACTCTTCGTACATTAGTCTATATAAACACAGGCTAAATGAGGGTGAAGAACCTTAAACACATGTTTTGAACATGTTTTGTGTAATTTTCCTTCGATTAAGATTTAAAAATTTCAGTTTGAAATAAGGAGTGAGGTTGTTGATGGAGTAAAGTGCGAGCAGGTTTTGTAAATCATTATCCACCGACAGTCGTAAACCGTCACATCGATTGGTTGTCCTACCATTTCAACCACTACCAATATATCATAATAATAAAATCCACTTACTTTACTTAAATTATAAGTATAATTTATGCTATGTTTAGTGGGATAAAAAAAGTGTTTTCAAACTGAAATCAAATAAAAAATGGAATGAAAGAAAAAATTATGTAATTTCTAAATGTTAATATTTTTTACACTTTTTTCAAGAAAATAAAGAAAAATTCTCTCTATCCATGTTTTTTTAACTTTTTTCTACCCAACCAAATATATGGTTGACATTTTAAAACTTGAAATACTTATATAAATAATTATTTTATATAATTAAAATTATAGTAAAACATTTTAATACATATAAATCATATTTTTATGCTGTGATACCAAATTTCAGAATGTTCAAATTCAATTTAAAAATTAAAAACAACTATTAATAAAAGTAAATAAATATAAAATAATAATGAATTAAGAATTATGAAAATTATTTCTAAATAATTATAGTTTCTTGACTTAAAAAAAAAACACTTATTATATATTGTAGGATAGACGTGTACACGAATAAAAGCGAGTACTAAACTAGCTACGACTAAGTTGCATGGTTCAATCGGATCGTTCTGGTCCGATTTTTTAAAAAAAGTTAAACATTTATCTTTTAGAAGAAAAATATAATTTTTAAATTTAAGTCACGTTGTATAATTAAATATATATATCTATATTAATAAAATAATATCATTTAAATTTTGTAATTAAAATTATTATTTTAGAATTGGGATAGTATATAAGTTTATAGATAAGACCAACATAAATTTAGGTTACATACTAAAATTATTTAATTTTATTTTAAGTCACGATTTTTTGATCGGTCCAATTCATTTTATTGATGGCTGGTGTGGCTCCATTGAATTATTTCTATGTTGCAAGTTTATATCCAAATATTTTTTATTATTTCTTTTCTAATCTAAAGAGTATTTTTAAGTGATTAAATTCAAGTGTTCTTTCTTAGTTTTGTTGTCTCCTATAAATCATGGTTTATACGTCTATGCAATTATGTTAATAATTACTCGTATTAATATCAAACATCAAATGTATGTGGCATTAGTTGAATTATTTAATATTTAATACTCATTCAAGAAATACTATCATTCCAACTTGATTATGGTTCATGGACCGAATTATGATAATATAATTTTAAAGAATAAAATAAAAAAATTATAATTAAAATTTTATAACGTATTCTGAAAAATAATAATATTTTGATAATTAATAATAAAATATGGATACATGTTAAGAGTAAACCTTCCTAGTTAGATTTTTACATAAAATTGTATTGTTTAATTGACCAACCATCCTAGTAATGTGTTGAATTTAGTTAGATTTGAGAGTGAGAGACCATTCCCTACCAAAAGTTAGAACAAGTTCAACATAGTTTGATTTGATGCATGTCTGTACTATGATATTCAAATTGTTCATCTACCTCTCAACTGCATTCAATAATTAATAACATGTCTTCTTCTACATAACACATCACACCTATACCAACTTTTATTTCTAATAAAGAAAGGGTCAGATATTTTTTAAATTGTTTTAAAAAGTAAAATTAGCTACATACAATCTCATATGAATAAAATTATATTAGTTTTTTTTAAGTTTTTTTTAAATTATTCATAAATTACTTTTACTTTTTGAAAAAATAATTTATATTTTTATATTCTTTTCATAAGTACTTGTTAATAAGTTATTCCTGTCACATCCACAATTAATTAAGTTGGTAGGAAAAAAAGAAAGAGTACTAATTTCCATTTACACTGACTTGATACGTGTATTTTAAGTAGTTTTTTCTATTTCAATTAAGATATTTGTTTAGCTTTTTGTATTGCATTTATGTAATTAAATTAATTTAGGTATCATTTGTCTAATTTATTAGTTTTATCTTGGTTTGCATAGGAGTTCGAAAAAGAGGAAATATGCTACTTTTTAAAGTAAGTTTGTGTTAAGGCTTTAAGCATAGTTTATTATCATTCATTACAGAAACGTATCATTTCCTAGCGTAATCATACCAACAAGAGGATCCAAAGCCTACCTACTCTTGTGTTTAATTTATCATAATCTTTTCATTCTACTTTCCATTCTTAACATAGTCATAACTGGATGAATGTAGGTTTGATTATCTCATATTTATTTTTAAAATATAAATTAATTTCTACTTTTATCTAGATTATCATATATTAACGAGTATGAATATTTTCTTCATCTTTATAATATACTCGTATTATGTCTCTGTATATCCTTTTATCGTTTTAAATACTAATTAACTAATAAATTTTTAAAAATAAAAATCATAATAAATATTATTAAGTATTTAATATAAAAATTTACATAGTTTTTTCCAATATTAAATATCAAGAAAAGAATTATAATCATATAAATATTAGATGAAAACATTAAATAATAATTTGATAAAAAATAAATAATTGTATAAAAAATAAATCAATCAAATGTATAATTTATAAATAAGTTATGAATTTAAGTACGGGAAGAATAGTTAATATATATTTTTAATTTACTTAATAAATAAAAATTATTTTAATAATTTAAAAAAATATGTATATATATATATATATATATATATATATATATATATATATATTATATAATTACCACAGAAATTTCCTTTAAAAATAAAATAAATTCACACAATACTTACAAAAGTGAATTCATTTGTCATCTATACCTTCAAGATTTCTTCTATTCTTTGTTCAAGAAAATATTTATTTTAAGAAGATGTTTATATTAGACAATATTTAATTTAGAACAATAGTTAAGGTTGAATTAATATTTAACTTGTGAAAATATTTAGTTAAGTAGAACTGCATTGAATATTTATTAAACTTAAAAATTGCTCATTATTCTCAACTAGACACAATGATTCATCAATAGGTGATTACGGGTGACAAAACCAATTGGTGGCCAAACTTTAACTTTTAAGAGTACAATTTCAGCCATCAGCTTCTTTATAGTCAAAAGACAAAGGGCATACTGATTTAAGATAGTTTATATTTGCTCAATGCAATACTAATAATTTATTTTCTTTTTCTAAAGCATGCATTTATATTAGTCATTATTTGTTAACGTAGACATTTTTTTTATATTCCTTCTCAATTTAATTACTTTTTAAATATTCTATGCCAAAATTTATTTTATATCTTCAATTTAAGTTGTTTATATTTGCAAATTTATTCATTTTAGTTTTCTTTCCAAATTTACTATTTTCCTTTTCAGTTTTTTTCACTTGTTTATTTAAATCAATCATACATATACGACGGAGAAAAATTAATCATACGAATTTATTTTATAACTTTAATTCGTCAATTCATATTTATATATTTAACCCACATTAACATTAAAACAAACCTTTTAAAAATCCAAAACAATTGCTTCTAGAAGTGGAACCATAAACTTATTCACCAAACAATTTATCATAATACCAAGAAAGGTGTTCTTGATTATGAATAGATAGCCACAACGAAAAATAGAACATGACTGTGTTCTCCACTACTTCATAATTCTAAGTGGTAAAGAACTCGCCTTTCCTCCACCACAATCTGTGGATCCTATGTTTCGGTGCCAAACAACCACTTACAGACACATGAATTTCTAGATCAGTAAATTACAAACCTTAACCTTCACAATTTTGTCGAATAAACATACCCTTATGAAGCAGAAGAGATAAAGAAAAGGCAGAATCACTGTTCTAATATCCATGTTCATAAAACAAGGTGTACATCTAGCAGAAGAAGAATAACAAATTTCCCTCTCTAAAAGTTAGTTAGTTGAGAACAAATTTGGGTGATTCAGAAATATCTATGCAAACTGTTGCCACGACGAAATGCTGATAACAAATAGAGAAGGTTTTCATCGCGATTCCCATCAGAACCTTCATCTACTTGATTCTGATGCTGACGGTGCTTGAACACAATATCAGGAGGCACCACTTGTTCCCTGCAAAGAGGGCACGTAGCCCAATATTGTAGCAACCACTTGTCCAAACAGTCCCTGTGAAACATGTGATGGCATTGCAACTTCCTCACCTTCTCCCCTTCCTCCAATTCGCACAAGCATACTCTACACTCTGCACCACCATCTTCATCCTTCGACAAGCTTCTGCTGTAGCAGATCGTGGGGTTCTTCTTCTCTATCAATTTGAGGTATTGGTGGGTGCTGATTGGATTTGACGATGATTTTAGCTTCTGAATGAGAATGATAAGTTCTATTACGAGGGATGCTAATAGGATTATAATTTTGCTGCAAAACTTGTGAAAGAGCTTTGAGAGAGGTGTCATGATTGGCTGCTAAATGCTCTCAGGATTTCTTTAATGCAGTAATCGTGTTTTTGCCTTTATTTGTAACGCACAATACTATTTAATAACACTTTAATAAATATTTACACAGATGTCTCTCTTTGTGTTGCTGATTGAAACTATGATTTTTTTTTTATATATATATACAGTATATAGTATACACATTATTATCCTCAAGTGGGCATGTGAACCATGCGAAACAAATTTATAGTCTGTGTAAATTTTCTCACGATGAAATGATACGAGTATAACGTGTTAAAATGTATACAAATAGTAATATAAATTTGACCTCGCTATACTCGTAAAACTAAAACGTGGTCCTTTGAATTTTGGAATTAAATACTTTAGTTGCAGATTTGAACGAGTAAAAAATTATAGGCTAGTATATTAAAATGAAAGTAGAATTACAAAATTATTAGAATGACTTGGAATTAAAACGGTATATTCTGGCTGAGCCAAATAAGAATTGGAAAATGGAATGGGTAGGGCGGTCAAATTAAGTGCACAAAATTATATCAAAATAGTAAGAATTAGGACATTATAATATATATTGGAAGAAACAATAATTGTAATGACATTTCTGTCCAAGAAAATATCCCAATTCTTTTGGCTAGAAAACAAAATACACAAAATATGTTTCGCCTGCTGGGTCTTTGAGCAGCCAAAAACTTCATAAGAACAAGAAAAAGAAGAAACGAAAATCAAAGAAGAAGAAGAATGCTGACACGGAACATTTTGGGAAGATAAGGTGCATCCAGTCCAGATCCCTCTTTTAGCAGACAAAATAAAAATCACATCAATCAACTATTAAGGTTAATTAATTTTATATTTTTATTTTTCAGACACGATGGCTTTCGTAGTTGGACTTAGTCAACAACTAATGTATAGAGAGTGAAAGAATGTATTTTTTTTTCTATATACATACAATTTTTGTAATTAATTTACATGTTTCATATTTTTTTCGTGTTGTTTGATGTTTAATCTTTATAAGAAGTATAGATACGTACGTCTCCGTAACATATTTTTACTTTTTTAAATATAAATTAACACATGACTTTTTCTAACATTTAATTTATCGTAAATTAACAAGAACCGTGAAGGAAAAAAAAAAGAAAAAACAGTAAAGAAGAGAATCGACGGGGTCAGAAACAGAAGTGATATTACCGGCTGGGTAGTGCGGCATCTGAAAGCCTTCACTCTGTAAAAAAAGCAAAGGTTTCTTAAGAAGCAATTTAGATAAGTTGTTTTATACTTTAGAAAATGTAATTTTTATTAAAATACTAAGTAATTTATATTTAATTCTTAAACAGTATTTATTTAGGAGAAACAACTCACAAAATTTAAACAACTCCAATGTCAAAATGCTGTAATGAAGGTGTTATTTAAAAACTTTTAAAGAATTTAAACAAACTTCTAAAAGTATCTGTTAGAATACCAATAGAAGTAAATAACACACATATGATTAAGTAATTTATGTTTAATTTTATTTCAATAAAAAACTCTAGCTATGAAATATTTGAATTTATAGTAGGATAAGAATGGGTGAGCTTGACTATATTTTGAAACTATATTTGTCGTTTCACTTGAAACTCGTAAAATGTCTACATAAATCTTACTGCTTCCACTAATATATTAATCTGAGATGACCAGATCGGTGAATATGAATATCTAAAATAAAACACTTATTCATAATTTTTTATTTCCTTTTATTGCTTTACCATACGTTTCATTTTTTTCCTATTTCTTTATTATATTAAACATGGCGAGATGTTACGAGAATAACGTTGCTATATATATGAAGATCTGCCTAGTGCATTTGATTTCTTTAACCAAGTTAATTTCGTATATATATTATTTACAAAGTTAAGCTTATTGGAAGCTTACTTTTAGGATCATTAGATTGACAGAACATATTTTAATAGCTTATATATCTTAGTAGCTTTTTGTCCGATGATATTGTTGGGAGGAGTTTTCCATACATCATCTGGGAAGAAAATTAGCTTCATAGGAAGCTACAAAAGAAATATTTTACTATATATATATATATATATATATATATATATATATATATATATATATTTATTTATTTATTTATATATAATAGTTTTTTATAAGAAGCTGAGATATCTTACTCTCGTTATTATATTATATATTTTTACTTGCTTAAAAGAAAAACTGTTGATTCCGCGTCGAATGTCTGACTTAATTCATTTTAGAATTATCATTAATCTATTCTTATCACTGTAATCACTTTTCCATTTTTTTTTAATTTTTCTGTTCATCTCTTTCACACACCTCATCTACCCCAAAACGTGTGGATGCTACCAATCATCACTCATTTTTTTTGTTTTATATATACACAACTTGTTGTAGGTTTTAATTTAATTTGTGTACATGTTATCATTTTTTTTCTTTATTGTTTTTTATTATATCACCTTCATCGTATTTTTTCCTTCTCATAATTTTTTTCTTTGTCTAAAAGGTATTTCAAAGTTGAAGAGTATACAAATAATATTTTTAAGAAATTCTTTTAAATACAATATTTATTATTGATTAAAATAATTAATAAGATCAATTAAATAATAAATAGGACCTATCTTACTTTTATTTTCAATAATATTTTAACTAAAAATAAAAAATACATTCAAATATTTTAGAGAAACTTATTTTAAACATAATTTTAAACACACCTCTATTTTGCAAAATTAATCAAACAGGTTAAAGTGAATTTCTTGAAATCAATCTCTAACTGTATATGAATTTAAGTACTTCACCATAAACTTATTATGAAAATAAACCCTAAATCCTAGACTTATTATTACTAAAATAAAATTTCATGTTAGTGGTATCATGAAGATACTTTAAAATTCATTTCACGATATTCAAATGTTATCTAATTAGATTTCCCAGATATTAATTATACCGACAATGTGTGCTATATTTGGTCTTATGCACATATTACATTCATAAAACTAGATGCATGTATAATTAACTTTATTTTGTAGATTCCATTTAGAACTAAATTTAAATTGACTAGCAAAAGAAGTGTTCACTACCTTAACCTTTTTATCTAGAATTTTTCCAACACTCTTTAACACAATTCTTATGACAACCAAAACTTCTTATCCTTTTTATCACACGTGATTCTTAACCATTCTAGTAAATATTTGAAAATACAATCATTTTTTTCTCTTTATTTGTTGGCATATTTTAAATAATAAGTCTCTTTCGTACAATTTTTCTCTTTATTTGTTGGCATATTTTAAATAATAAGTCTCTTTCGTACAATTTTAATTTGATATCTTGCACTTAAATAAATAAGCGAGACAAATAAATTTTATAGATTTAGGTTTATTCTCTACATATAAATAAATCCTGAAAATCTAACAGTAAGTTATTAATTGAAGTGATATTGACTCTAGGTTTCTTAAACAATGTCCACATGGTAGAGACATTACATTTTTAGTTTTAAGTAAGCTCCACTAATATATAAATATATTAATTATTGTCCAATCTTATAAACGGTGAGTTGATCTAATAATGGAGAGCATGAATTATATTACAAGATGGAATTTATTTAATAGTCACCGAAGAAAAAGAAGAACTTAAATTAGAACAACGAGGAATTCCATGAAATATTCAAAGTGTTTGTAGATTGAAAGGTAAACTCACTTATTCCGATATATGGTTTCGCGATGGCAACGATTGGCGTAAGCAGAGGTTTCGGCTTTATTCCACTATGCAGCTTCTGGTCTCATGATAACCTAGATGTCAGTTAATGGCTTATGCTTTTAAGATATACGTTTAATAATGTACATCTAAAAGCTTAGTTGGTGCACTGCATAATATTAAAACCCTATCTGTACAGAAGCTGAACATAAATAGTTTCCACGATTAGTGGTCGTCAATTAAAGTGTACAGCGTATGAACTACTATTAGTAATTAATAAACAAAACCTTTTAGTTTGTCCTTGGATCTAATCCAACTCTTGACAAGTTTCACATTAAATACAAAAGATTCTTAGATTCCCTCTCTATTTAATCCTTTGGTTTGTGATAACAGGTAATATATTCATTATAAACCCATTTTATAGTGTGCTTAAAAGCTTGAGTTCCTTGTCTTTACAATTGTTTCTAGGAGACAATTTCATATATATTTCTTTCGTGCTATTTAGACGAGGTGGGTGAGTAGGTTGAGGTGAGTGAGCAGGTGTGGAATTGATTTTAGTAGTTGGAATCTTTCTTTTCATGTTGGGATTGAACGTGGATATCTCTATATCAGAATTGGTGCAAATAAGTATGAATATGATCCGTAGTTATACCTGTGAGAATACTCCTTCTATAAGTAAGGTTATTATAAACTTAGTTATTGGTCATCAAAACTTAAAATTAAAATAATTTTGTACTAATTACTTGAAGTAATACCTGTTTTATGTTGTCACGTCATCTTAAATTATACCTAAGTTTAGACTTTCTCAAACTATCTTCAAGTAATCAATTTATCGGTCATTGTTGAACTAATCCGGAGAGTACTAGTAAAATTATTTCTCAAACCGTCGTATAAGAGTGAACTGAGTATGATACTATGACTTAACAAGAACCTTTAACGATATTAATGAATTTGAAATGTAAGCAGCCTGTTATAGGTGAATTATTTTGGAGGTAAATATTAACTATACTGAGTATTGTAAGCGGCATGCAATGCAATATGGTTTCATTGTGCAGCCTCCAACTCCTGCACAGAATATATTATCATCTGAAGCTGACTTGTCATCTAAGTGACAATAGTGGTAAATGTTGGGATGCCACACTAATTAAACTACTAAGAAGCCCACTTCTGAAATTTTATATTTAATCCACTTCCTGTGTGCCCCAGACCACAATACGTGTTTTCAACAATATATAAATACAAATTGTTGCAGTTGGAACCTTACGATTTTCTATCATATTTAGAAAGTTTGGAACACATCAAGATGGTGCGCGGACCAAAACTTCAATTTACATGCAAAGTATGATGACAGCATGGCATTCTATCTTTTTAATGTGTGTGTGTGAAATTAAGATAATTATATTGGTTGAAAAGCAAAGCCACAACCACAAGGACATTAGAGAAATGAACGTGGCTACTCATTCACATGCTCTCGCATCCAATTTCAACCTCTATAAATACCGTCCTTGGCAATGCTAATTTCACAGAGCATCAATTTCTCAGAAGCCAAGCCTAATACTAATTAACTAACTTTTTTTGTAACTACCTTGTTGTTTTTGCAGACGATAACATGTCTTCCATTGGAGCACGTTCAGCTGAAATTTACATTTTGGAGAAGAGGCAGAAGGAGAAGCTGAAGAAAATGGAAGAGGAAAGAGTACGAAGAGGTGAGGTGAGTGGTGAAGAGAGAAAGGTGACAAGTTCTGGTGCGGGAAAGAACAAGGTACATCCAGGTAGTGAACGAGGAGCAACATCCGATAATGTCTTTAGGGTATAAATGGTTTTTAACTTCGAGAAAATAACTCCCCAAAACTATGTTCACATGCAAACCATTACTATTTTTTTTCCTCTACCCGTTATATGTGTGCTTAAAGTTTTAAATGTTTGTTTCACTTGCTCAGCTAAAAAGAGCAAACCCTGTTTAGTTATACTATATAGAAGTGATGGAATACTTTTAATGTTAGCAGCGTGGGCTTTTAGCTGTCTGTAACATGCAGATCACAAAGTTTAATGTGTTATGTCAAAAGAGCGCTTTGTATATCAGAATAAAAGCGTCATTGTTGTGCATGCGTACTACAAATCTTATTTACATATCCTTTATATTTTCTGTTTATATAACACTTATCCGTATTTTCTGTTATAGAACAAAATATTTCATTAGATTGGAGTGCAAGGATCCTTCTGCTATTCAAGAATCTTCTGCTATTTAACACGGTCTTTTGGTTTCACAGCATAAAATTGAACAAGAGATTGGATTTACACACTACCCAAAATTAGATATACTAACCATTATAAAGAAACAAGTGTCACTTATTAAGGGATAAGTGTACCTTCTTTATAAGTAAAATTTTAATGCATACTCAAACCAACAAGGTCAAATTAAAGGGAAATATAATCTCAATAAATCGGACCAAATGATACGAAACTAAATTTTTTTAAAATAAATTATTGAACTTAATTATTGTGAATAAAAAATATGATTGAAAAAAGAAAGTTTTTGTGAAAAATGGTTTAATGAAATTCCTTAATAAGAGAAATCAATATAAAGATATGTCAATGGATCAATATATAAAAATATTAGCCATTTAGGACATGTAATCTAAATCCCTATTGAATGCTAGACAGAATGCAACTTTTTTCTTCCAAATAGAGAGTCAAACTATATACTATAAACAAAAAAAATTATCATGCAACACTTAAAATGCATAAATCATGCATAAATTGAATATCAAATCCCAATTGTGACGGAGTAATGTAAAAAAAATGTTCAGTGGTGAAAAACAAAACACAGATATACTGGACACGTAAGATATAGCTTCTCAAACGTATTCAGGAATGTTCCATTATGAGGTAGCAAATAAATATATATGCTTTGGTACGAGAATCCTTTCAGTGTATGTTTTTCGAGAGTTGTGCAGCATGGAATATTAAGCAATGCTCACACACGACAAGAGAAGAGGCCTAGAGATGCAGTATGAAAACAGCAAGAAATGCAATTGAGGGGTTGGAATAGAACATTGATGGATTACTACTCAGGAACAAGTTTCGACGAACATCAAGGGAACCAGTGCGAGTAAGGAAGGTCCGTAAATAGAGTAAAATATGCAGGAACGTATTGGGAAAGGCCTTGTCTTTTGTGTGTCTAGGTTATACCATTTTTTGAAGATGCCAATAAACAATTGCAAGATTTAGGCTTTGTTTGGTTGGGGGAGTGAATTTTAGAAGATAGATTTGAAGAGATTTGAATGGATTGTGTGGGGATGAAAATGTTGTTTGAATTAAGGGATGGATGGTAAGATTTGAAGAAATTTGAAGAGATGGATTATGAAAGTTTGGGAATAATTTGACAGATGTTATAGATTTGTTTTTATTTTTTAATTGATATATTTATGAAAATACTAATTAACCCTTGTGAAATAAGATGGTAAAAAATTAGAATGAATTGGATTAAATTGATTTTAATATAAAAACATGACTAAAATTATTTAAAACATATCTTCTAAATTATTTAAAATTAAACATAAATCCTAAATAATGCAATAAAATCACAAATTTATTATTCTATTAAAATATACAATTTAGTCTAAATTATAATTAACT
>Ga0209700_109044_pt1 | contig 12014 bp, 12 predicted proteins | sample SiratroredBW_FD_187528 | JGI IMG/M metagenome (GOLD analysis project Ga0209700, IMG submission 187528) | Root nodule microbial communities of legume samples collected from California, USA - Siratro red BW (SPAdes) (version 2) | ecosystem: Host-associated > Plants > Roots > Nodule | place: USA...
GTTTGCTAAACGTACAATTGCTATAAATGTTCTATTCTAATAAAATTAAGGCATTTCAGTTGAGTTCTCATTTGATTAGAATTTTTGAAGTAACAAATGGCTAAGTTTTTCATTCCCCCTCCACCCAAAAAAGAGCATCTGTAGTGAATCAGATATCCAACTGCTTAGGGCATAAGAAGATATCTAGACTAACTCAAGCATTATGACTGATCGCACTAGTTGTATTTGCAGCCTTAAAAACATGTTCAGTAGCTTCCAATTCAAGGAGAACTTGACTTATTTTCAGCAACTTCTTGGGGAAGGTGTCTTTGACATATCTTTGTTGGGGACAAAACCTGAAGAATGGAAGACATTGAAAAGGCTTGTGTTATCTATTATGACAAAATCAAAATGGGTTGAACAGTATAACCTTCTCAAGGTTTGTAATGATTTATGATGGATATACTAGTGCTTTTATGTTTTCTTATGTGATTTAAAGTGTAAATCCAATCCAATTTAAATTGATTTGGATTGGATCACAGGTTTCTTTATTAATTTTTTTAATATGGAAGTGCATATAAATATATCAAATATATGTCTGAAGTTCATTATATACACTAAACAGAAGTTTAAATAAATACATAAAAATGTATATCTAAATTCTTAATATAATTTATAAAATATCAATCATATTGTTCCTGCACTTTATATCCAAATTCATGAGAAGAAATTAAACTAGGTTTTTGTGGTAGAATAGGCAAATTTTGTAAGTTAGGTGTGGAATATTATAGAATTTTCTTTGGCAAAATATTACTTTCAAAAGTATTATCTATAAAATTTTGGTTTAGTTTTCAATTTTGGATCCAATAACCGATCCAATGCAGTTAGGTTTTCAATTCTTTTATTGGGTTGGTTTTTTCTAGAAGTCTCATTTATATTGCATCCTTCTATGGGTGCAGAAATGTGAAAACAAAGCTGGAAAAACTATTGGTCCGGGATCTACTGCTATGGAATCAAGTAATGTTACAAATGCCAAGAGAATGCGTGAGCATGACAGCCAAAATCAAAATTTTCCAGGTTAGATGACAAAAGAAAAATAAAAGTATTCACATACCTCCCTTGCAAGATGTTGAATATATGTTGTGCTTTTACGTTGAGACATGTTAAGACAACTGTTTTACTGTTATCTTGATACCAGTTAGAAGCTATAATTAGAACTGAGCTCTTTTGGTTTTCTCTGCTGTTTATAGTTTAATTGAATAATCATTCTTGCACTAATCAAGTTATCGCACAAATTTCAGAGTTGAAGACAGCAATGAGGAGCCCCAAAAGGGTGATCATAAAGCCTATCTGTGAAGGCAAAGAAGTTGTAGAAGAAGGCTCAAGCTTCAGCCCAAAAAGCCTATTTGCTTTGCCCCATGGTGTTGGTGGCTTGCACGTGCTGGATTCTTTTAACTATGTTGGTGAGAGTTCTGAGGTTCTGCTGTTAGATGTGCCTTCTAACAGTTTTTTTCCGCTGGCATAGCTCCTGCTCCCAACTTTAAGCTATGGTGCTAAGGTCTGCACCACTAGTATGAAATGCGGAGTGATTATCTCCGGAGTTTTGTATGCAATTGTAGTTTATGTTTTGTGAATGATTTTCATGCCCTTTTTATCACAGTAGGTTTAAATCACAACTCTTCGAACTTCCATCTAAATAATAAAGAGTATGTGCATGAGACAACTTTATGGATGGATCAGATGAGAAAGAACTGCATAATTATTGTCTTTAGTACTTTCAAAGCACCATGTCACGTTTGGATAGATCATCAATACTTGCAACAATAAAAATCTTTTGAAGGTTTTTTATTATGGGTCTCTTCTAACTATTTCTTTTAGTGGTTTGGTCTTTTTCTACTCTTTTCATGGGGTTAGAAATCATGCATTATGATTTTCTTACCACCCCTGTTTTCCATGGCCTTTGTTGGTGTTTAAATTACTACTATTCATTTTGTCATCCTTGCTGTTACACTAAAATCTGAGTATAATCAGATTTTACGGTTCTATGCAGAGAAGAAAAGGGTAAATGAGAACGAGTCTTAAATTTGGGTTAGTGTTTGATGGAGGAATATCAGAGTTGTGTCCAAAAGTACGTCTATACATTTCTAAAGCAGTTTTATGTCAAAGTATATTAAAATTTGGACATTGTGTAGGCTCGTTTTGGTGGCAAAGATTGAATTATCTATCACTTTTTCACAAATTATATTACACCTGACCCAAGTCTTAAAATGTGGTTATATTTCAATGGCCATATCTAAATAGGGTAGAAAGAAATTTTGTTATGGGACAGAAAAAGAAGGAAAACAAAATCGGTCTATTTCATCTCTTCTAAGTTCAAATGCTTAAAACAAGTAAAGATAATGCTATTTCGTTCCATTTTGACCTTACTGCATTTTTCTTCCATCATTTCAAAGTGTCTGGAATTTTTTTGGTAACTTTAGCCCAAGCTATAATTTTACGGTTTCCAGTGGAATATCAACATACAAATAGCTTAAGAGATCTTAAGTAAAGGTTGAATAATAACTAATACTCATCAATGACTTCATAACATATTTTATTTCCAGTCAGACTGTTGGATTACTAAGTTCAACTTTTGTCCCTGCTGACAGACAGATTTTGCAGTTAAGTTCCTTTTAGCCTTTGTATTCCAGAGTGAATCTTCATCTAGCTATAGGAAATTATTGTATCTCTATGTTACCTTTGGAGAGGCTTACGACCTATAGAAATTGTGTACTTAACCTTCGGCTAATGCAAATGTTAGAATTCTATTTCATTTAGAGTGGTATCTCATTGATGGTTTTGGTCCTCAAAGAAGGTTTTCCACGCCTCCACGTAAGCTGAGCAGGAAAAACCCAACATGATGGTTCATATTACCAAATTTTGATTCGTGTAGCAAATGATCACTTATGGAGCTTGATGAATAATTTTGGAACTAAAATAATATATTTAAATTATAGATAATGTTAAAGTCTAATTTTTATATAAGTTATTAGAGTTCATTTATCCGTTGGCGTCATCCATTTACACTTACCATAAGCATCTCAGTGCATAACAACATTGCTACTATTATTACAAAACGTAGTGAAGTAGAACAGGCACACCAATATCACAATGTTCTGTATATTCAATAATAGCTGGTCATTACAGTGGATCATATAACCCAAGGACCATTCCCAGTCAAGAGATTTTCTAAAAATTGGTTATAATGGGAGTAGTGTATATGCATGCTACCTTCTAAAATTATTATTCACTTCTAATTTAATCTCTATAAATTTATTATCTATAAAATTTAAGAGTTAGCAGCATCGCTAGTGAAAATTATATGGTTAACAAGTCATAAATAATGAAATATGATTTAAAATGATTATTATAAAAAGTAACAAATTTATCTTATATAAGTTTTATAATAAGATAATAATGAAAAACTTTTATATTGTGTTTGGACACAAATATTTAAAATTTTAGAGAATTTAAAATGTTTAAATATTTTGTTTTAAATTTCCGACATTTTTAAATGTTTTATTGGATTCTCATGAATTACCTATAAAAATTCTTCACTAGTATGCATAACCAACATAAAGGTGTCTAATTATCAACTTTTGTCTACAATAAATTTGCTCGTTCTGCAATAATTTCTTCAAAAATATTAATTTTTTTTGTTTGAAAAAGTCTAGACAACGAAATTAGACTCTAAATGTAACTAGTCAGAACATATAGAAATGTAGATAATGCGATCAAACAGACTTCGTCTATAATAATTCATTCTCTTAAAAAATACATCCATATAAATTAATTCAACCAAACACACAACCAAACATAAGATAAATCTATCCAACCATAATTCATCCTCTTAAAGAGTTCAATCCACATGAGTGCATGCATATAAATTGATTCAATCAAACACACAAACAAACACAAGATAAATCTAACCAGCCAGAACATAAAGACACAAGATAAATCTAACCAGCCAGAATATAAAGACATGTAGATACATAGATAAGAGGTTGGTGATCCTGGTTCAAGGTTTGACCCAGAATTACAAGACAAACAGACAAGTTGCCATACTAATCCACCAAACATACGTAGATACATCTACGATAGCAAAAGGTACAACTAAAAAACCTTCCAAATAACAAGAAGATCAAGTAAAAACTAAAATAAAGATTATATCACCGTTTTCCTGATACTATTCTTCTAGGTCAAAGTCTTCCCCTTCCGGCCACCACCTTGGCCGAGGAAAAGTCAGCCCACAAGCTTCGGCGACTTCCCACAAACTAAGATTATCAAGATTTTGCAGATTTTGCTCCTCTTCATTACTAATCTCTGAGAAAACTTTGAACACATCAAACACACCTTCCGTTCCACTCGCTGCATTCTTCAAACATTCTGATTCACTTGCTGCAATCTTCAATGGACCACGCAATGAGGGTGGCAACGCACGCACCGCCCGTTCCTCATCACTATTCTTCCTCCTTCCAGAACCTTCCAGAACACCATCACTTGACTTGCTCCCCTCCACAGTGCATGAAGGCTTTTCTGCTTCAGAAACCAGATTCCCCTCACCCTCTTCCACCTTCTGCGATTGAACTTCAACACAACCCCCTGAACAATCCACACCCAGATCCACTTCCGAAAGTTTCCATTTTTCTTGCGTCACCTGAACTCCCGAAAACCCTAAGTCCGAATCCCTCCCCAAATCAGCAAACACCGACCCCTGGCATAAATCGACCAACCCCTGCGTCCCAGCGTCAACATCGACGGCGGTGGCGGCCCGCGGCAGGTCGCAGGAGTGCTCTGGTGGCGTGTGGAAAACGTCTTGGGGGACGGGGTCTTGGGAGTCGGGCAGCGACACCATGACGATGGAGTTAATGTACGGCGGGGACTCGGCGGAAGACGGCGGGGACTCGGCGGAAGCGGGCGAGGGGGAGTGGTGAGTGTTGGAATAAGGCATGGTAAGAAGCAGCTAATTTCCAATAGAAGGAAGGCAAATCAATTCATTTGCTTCTCATTCAGCCCTTTATTTACAAATAAACTTTTCCAATTCCCAACACCACCATTAAAATTTATATGAAATTATAAAAATATATATATAAAAGGATAGTTATTAAATAAATATTTTTTATAAATGGATTTTCTATCATATATTTTTATTATAGGTAATATACTATGAACATAAAAACAAAATAAATAAATTAAATTCATCTATTTAATTCATGCATAATTAATAATTTATTTATTATTTTTAAAATTTCCATATCTTATTAAAAATCCGTTTATAGTTTATGAAATTTAACTCAACCTATTTTCTTTTATAATTATATATCTTTTAATTTTACAAAAATAATTTGAATTTTTAGAAACATAATTTTAAAAAAATTAATTTTATTTTGAAATATTCTTACGAATATATATCCTTGAAACTAATTGTTAACTAATGAATCAAATTGAATTTTTATACAATAATCAAAATTCCAATTAATTTTTAATAGATAAAAACAATTAATAACTTCAAGTTTCAAACAGAGCTCCCGTCCTATAATTATTTACAGATTTGATGGATTGCGAATTCATCCATTCATTTTAAAACAAAATTAAACTATTATATATAAAACATAAAAGTTTTCAGTTAATTGATAACATTGTATTTATATCAATCCTATTTATTTTGAAAGCATTATTAAATATATTTTGTGTAAGTACTTAGAGAATAATTATAGAGTATATAGAATATAAGAAAAAGGTACATATGAATATTTTATTATTAAAATAAAAAAATTAAGTTATTAGTTTTACTTTCTTAAAATCATTCTCTTTCTAAAACTATTATTTCTTAATTTTATCTATCTTTTCTTTAATTCTCTAGCTCTTATTATCATGAATAATCATCTAAACTCATTTTTAAACTCGTGATGATGAACAAAGTAACATGTCCGATTAGATTATTAATCTGAGTAAGTTTAGGTCTATCTTTTTTTTCTCTATTAATTTTTGAGTATCTTTCTCTCCTTTAAAGAGAATAATGTTCACATATAATATTTGATGCTTCAGAGTAAGTATCTGTTAGCTAGTGGTGTAGTCTGGTGCAAATAATAATATAATGGGGTCCAAAAATAAAAATTCACAGACCATGGAAAAAGTGAAGAGAAGCACTAGAATGGGCCAACGGCCCAATTGGCTAGAGAATTATACCTACTGAAGGGCAGGAGAAGAGACAGAGTGTGGAATGTGAGTTCTCCTCTCCTCTGTTATTGAGTTCTTCATTCTCTCATCTGTTATTCTAATTTCTTCCAGTATCATTGCTTATTGTGATTCTCATTTCCAGGTGATATCAGAGATTCAGAAGAAGGATCAAATACTGATTGCTATAATATTTTTCGTTATTCCTTAGTTGCTGTTATAGAAACTAGTTTTATTCAAAGAACATATATGAACAATATTGCAAACATACTGTTTGTTGATATTTCTTGTTGATTTTAGATACAGATCGTATCATTGGTGCTTTCATCGAGTTACTTATGACTGACAACACAAGAATGAAAGAGATACAAGGAGAACTGAAACACGTTTCGGAGACTCTGGGTTTACATCATGATCGATTTATGCAAATGGATCAACGATTTGATAAGATTGATCAGCAATTACAGGAGTTGCATCAGCTATTCCTGAAATCTCAAAAGGACTCTCCAGCACAACCTTCCACTTCAATTATTTCCCATCATTGCTCTATGAAGCTGGATTTTCCACGTTTCACTGGTGATGACGCAATGACTTGGTTGTACAAGGCTGAAAAGTTTTTCACATTATACAACACTCCCGATGAGCAGAAAGTGTCCATTGCTTCTATTCATTTTGAAGGAAAAGTATTACCATGATTTCAACTACTAGAAAAAGCACACCAAGTAGCTGATTGGCCATCGTTGTCCACTGCCATTCAAATCTAGTTTGGCCCATCTCAATTTGATGATACTCGTTCAGATCTGTTCAAGTTAAAGCAATCCTCTATAGTGGCAGACTATTATGCTTCCTTCACCGAGTTAGCTAATCAATCATTTGGGTTAGATGATTCTGTATTGCTTGATTGTTTTATCAGTGGATTAATACATGTGATATCCCGAGCCCCTCACTCATTATTCCAGGCCATATCATCCCTAGCTCCTAAACACAACTTTGCTTACTTCCCAGCCAAATCACTTACACAAAATATTTCTAAACTTTCATTAACAACAAACACAAACCCACCTTTAAACACAAACCAACCACCATTACCTCCCACACCACCAAAACCCAACAACTTAAAGCGTTTAACCCCAGCTGACATTCAATTCCGTCAAGAAAAGAGGATTTGTTTTACTTGTGATGAAAAGTATTCCCCTACTCATCGGTGTGCTAATGAACACTATTTCTTATTCTAATGTGAGGATGAAATACCAGCGGAGCCAGACCCAAATGTACAGAGCCAACAGATTATCCAAAATCAGTCCGAGAAATTTGATCAAGCACCTCATTTATCATACAATGCCATGAAAAGTACCACGGAGAGAGACACAATTAGATTCCCAGGATTTATCCAGGGCCATAAGATTCAAATCCTTATTGATGGAGGGAGTTCTGATAATTTCATCCAACCTAGAGTGGCTAAATTTCTACACCTACCCACCTTTCAGACCCCACAATTAAAAGTGTTGGTGGACAATGGAGAGCAATTGGAATGTGAAGGTGAAGTCCAGAATATCCCAGTCCAAATCCAGGGTCATTATTTGTATATTTCAGCCTATGTTCTACCTATCGCTGCAGCTGAATTGGTTCTTGGAAGTCAATGGTTGACAACTTTGGATACTCATTTAGTGAATTATAAAGAACGTTTCCTCACTTTTTACATCAATGGAGAACTTATCACTTTACAAGGAGAAACCTCAAATCTGTCTAGCCTAGCTCAGTTTCATCAACTCACCCGCTTACAAGCCACAAACTCTATAGCGGAATTATATGTCATTCAAATTCAAACACCTGAAGTGTCAGCCCACCATTTGTTGGAATTGCCCACATCCATGGAGCTTGAATTGACTATGACTATACAACAATACAAGAATATTTTTTAGAAGCCTCATGGGTTACCACCAATACGGTCTCATGACCATACCATTCTATTGATGCCTGGTAGTGCCCCTGTGAAAGTTCGACCTTATCGTTATCCTCATAGTCAGAAAATTAAGGTTGAACATATTAATGCTGAAATGTTATCAGAGGGTATCATACAACCTAGTTCAAGTCCATTCTCCTCACCCGTGCTACTTGTCAAAAAGAAAGATGGAACATGGCGTTTTTGCACCAATTATAGGGCCCTTAATGCAGTCACTGTTAAGGATTCTTTTCCTATGCCCACAGTGGATGAATTACTTGATGAATTGTTTGGAGCACAATATTTCTCAAAGCTGGATTTACATTCAGGGTATCATCAGATTCTTGTTTCTCCGGAGGATCACTACTGAATGGATAGTAGTGCCATTTGGCTTGAGTAATGCACCTGCCACTTTTCAAGCCCTAATGAATTCAGTTTTTGCAGAATTTTTACGCAAATTTGTCCTTGTTTTCTTTGATGACATTTTAGTCTACAATACAACATGGAATACATATATCCAACACCTTTCTTTGGTCTTAAGCATCATGCAAAGACATTCCTTATTTGTCAAACTCTCCAAATGTTTTTTTGGCCAAACCCAAATTGATTATGTGGGACATGTTGTATCACAGGATGGAGTCAAAGTTGAATAAACCAAGATACAAGCAATTAAACAATGGGTTGTACCAACTTTAATGAAGCATCTGCGAGCTTTTTTGGGATTAGCATTTGATTCACTCAACACAACACTTACTCACACACCTGTGTTGGAACTTCCTAATTTTGTCAAACCTTTTATCCCTGTTACTTTACTCAATGATAACAAAGGACCAATACTTCAACCATCAATTATATTGGACAGATGCAAGATTAAAAGAAATGGTATTTGATTATCAGAGGTACTCATTCAATGGAAAGAATTGTCTGAGGAAGAAGCTACATGGGATGGGGAGCATGAAATTCAACGACTTTATCCTCAAGTGGACCTTGAGGACAAGGTCAATTTCAATGGAGGAGGTATTGATACAAATAATAATATAATGGGGCCCAAAAATAAAAATTCACAGACCATGGAAAAAGTGAAGAGAAGCACTAGAATGGGCCAACGGCCCAATTGGCTAGAGAATTATACCTACTGAAGGGCAGGAGAAGAGACAGTGTGGAATGTGAGTTCTCCTCTCCTCTGTTATTGAGTTCTTCATTCTCTCATCTGTTATTCTAATTTCTTCCAGTATCATTGCTTATTGTGATTCTCATTTTTAGGTGATATCAGAGATTCAGAAGAAGGATCAAATACTGATTGCTATAATACTTTTCGTTATTCCTTAGTTGCTGTTATAGAAACTGGTTTTATTCAAAGAACATATATGAACAATATTGCACACATACTGTTTGTTGGTATTTCTTGTTGATTTTAGATACAGATCATATCAGTGTAGTCTGATGATTAATTAAATCTTTGTGGTGGTGCAAGTTAGAGCTTCCTTTGATATCTCTGGTTGTGGAGCCATTTTTTTTAGAATTGTGATTCTTTTCAAGTAAGGGAAGTTAATTTGAAAGTCTTTATAGATATTCGTTTTAAATCTCAATAGAATTAATCCTATATTAAAGGATTTAAATATGGAGATGATATATTTAAGTTTCATAGATTTTCACTACAGGTCTGATTTGATTATTGATTTTAATTTAATTGAATTAGATTGTTTGTATCGATATCCATTAGTAGAAATTGATGATTTAATCATATATCTATGGAACTTGATGTGAAAAAGATGATTTTGATGTTATTAATTGATGTGTATGATGCCTAAATTGGAATTGATAGATTATGAGTGGATGTTGTGAAGTATAAATATAGCAAAATTTCATAGAGTTGTGAATTTCATGTTAATTTTGATGATAAAGGGAGTGAATGTGAATACATTATAAGTATATATAAGTATATGTTGTTTGAATAAAGTATGAAGCATGAAAGTTATAAATATGTAGTTATTTTGAGATAATGTATTTAGGTAATTTAATGAAATACATGTTGAATTTGAGTGGTGATCTAGACATAATATCTTCAAGAAAGGAGATATTATGTCCAAACTGATAGAATTCACATTGTTTAAGGATTTATATTAAGGAATATCTTGACTTTATTAATGAATTGGAATTATAAATGAAAATCACTAAGTAGTGAGAGTCAAAGGAGGTTCATATGGGTGATTGTGATTTAAAATATAGTCAATCAGAAAAGATCATATGGATTAATCCTATTATGTGAAGTATGATGAAAGATTGATTGGCCTTTGTGTTGTTTCATATAATGAAAGATTGATGGGTCTTTGTGTTGTTACTGTGTAAACTCACGTTGAGAAGTAATAGTATGACACTGCCTTTGTTGAGATAAAATGTATAATTCTTATTCACCTTTCATTGTAAATGTGTAACTTACCTTTTGTGTTATATGTTGTTTTGTTTGAAATTTTATGATGATCGTATACCATACGTAACCAGATGACTTGACAAAAAATAAAACTCCTGAGTGAGCAAGAGGATGCAAAGCTATAGTCTAAAATTATTATCTATTTTAAATAATATCAATTTGATCGACAATCTAAAAGTAACTTTGATCTTATTTTTATTTCAGGTATACACCCTTACAAGGAAAGTACAAGAATTCCCATTATTCCTGCCCCTGTAAACAAAAACATTTACACTAATTAAGAGTTATTATAGATTTCTATGCTCAGCATGCTGAACTAATTATGAAGATGGAAGAAGATATAAGAAAAAGCTGCATGAGGATCTCATTGTGTAGCTAAATACGTATTGTATAAATGAAGCGCAGTTCTAAATGGAGATTCTTGAGCACACAAGAGACTCTGAGTTTCTCCAACTTGATAGACAAGAACAAACTATAAATTACTTACAATTTTTTTTCTATTAATCCCTTCAATTACCGTTTGTACCTTGTCAGATAGAAGGATGTAATCTAAGAAAATGTTCTGCCTCTACATTCCCAAGTCCCACATTGGCCAAAACATAGATAAACAAGTCTTTATAAGAGCCTGAAAAGGATGTCAGTTTGCCGAGCTGGGTAATGTCAGCTTGTGACTCAAGTGAGGGCATTAAGGTGGTGGGATAAATCTGTGGTTTCATTGGGTTGGACTCTGATAGCAAAATGCAGGCCTGCCCACTTCAAGTTGAGAGTTGACCCATGGGGTCCGAGCGAAGGCCTGGGTCTCTTGTGCTCTGCGTGAATTTGTGAATTTTGATCCAATAACAATGTTAACAATAATTTTTAATTCTTAATTAAATATAAAAAATGTTACTCAAATCATTTTATAAGAAATTACATTTGTTTATAATTTTTAATAAAAATAGTTGTATATATATAACTATTTAAAATAATATCAATTTGATTGACAGTCTAAAAATAACTTTGATCTTATTCTGATTTCAGGTATACACTCTTACAAGAAAAGTACAAGGATCCCATTATTCTAACTTTTATATATAGACAAAAACATTGACACTAGTTCATAATAAACAAAATAACAGTGGAGCTTAGTTATTGGTAAGTTGTCTTTTGGGATCCAAAATGAATTTTTGTGTGTCTAGTAAAGCTGAAGTTTGGTGTCGTAAGTTGCTCCAGGCTTCCAATTAGAAGGGATAGGGATGTTTGGTACCATCCAATTAACGCCCACGTGAAACCTCAAAAGGATTGCACCTCTGGGTGGATTAGCAAAGTCAAACACTGCCCCATAAACCCTGCGCAGGGGTTCCCATCGTTGTTGCCCTTTCTGCACAACATTTCAGCAACCCAATTCAACAGTTTGTACCCAATAGTTTACAAATTGTTACGTGGAAAATTGTGTGCATGCATGCG
>Ga0209700_109045_pt1 | contig 12014 bp, 12 predicted proteins | sample SiratroredBW_FD_187528 | JGI IMG/M metagenome (GOLD analysis project Ga0209700, IMG submission 187528) | Root nodule microbial communities of legume samples collected from California, USA - Siratro red BW (SPAdes) (version 2) | ecosystem: Host-associated > Plants > Roots > Nodule | place: USA...
TGTTAGTTATGTCCTCTTGTCACAGGGTTAAACTTTTTGAAAATCAGAGCAATTATTCCTTGATCAATGCGGGCTTTATTAGGCTTGTAACGTGGCCAAAGGTTGAAAGGTTGTCAAGGAAAGGATAAGAAGGCTCAAAACTATCTAAGGTTTTCAAAATTTTGACACGAAGATCATCAGCCAAGTGTGGTGAAAAAACAGTCAAGGTTTTCTTCTATAACATTTCCTTCCTTTCATCGTTTTTCTTGTTCAACATTTTTGCTTTTCATCACTTCGTGATAATATTTCTTATTGTGAATTCACGTCATCTTTTGAGAAATTTTTCATTGATTTTTACGAGCTTTTTGATGTGTACTTTAACTTGAGTTTTATCTTAGTGATGATCCTTGCTTGGGTAATTGTGAGAAGAATTATATATATTTTGTTGGCTCAAGAAGGGTACAAAGGATTTGAATTTTTTTCGGATAAAGAAACATGGCCACATATCATTTCAAATCATTATTGCTTTATTTTCAAAAAGGTTAACCCTGAAACAAATTTCAATGCCTCCTAACACATGTTATTTTTCAATTTTTCGTATATTTCTTTGCTTTATTGTCCTTTCTTTTGCCTAGACTGCCTTCACAGGTTTTCAATCTAGCGGACTTTCATTATTTGACTGCCCCTGGAGATTAGAGGTCAACCATTTGGCCAACCGGGCGAAACCTGACTTTTTCAGTATGGTACTCTTGGTTTGTCGTTCCAGGCGATGGTGAAAGCTATTGGGACGGATCCTTTATTTTGGGATTTTAGAGATAAGGAGAGGCTAGAGGATTTCAAACAACATGCATGCCAATGTTTCATGGGAAATTGTCAGCTTTCGCCCCTTATTAAAACACTGAAAGAATTTTAGAATCCCTATTTTATTTTAATCTCATGAATTCAACGATTTGTGAACAACGATTCTTCATGCAACGCTTGACTAAAAAAATAAAAAATAAAAAAAACTTTCATTTTTATTGATTCCGTGACACCCTTTGAAGACTTGCTTTTGATGACAACATATGAGAATTTGTGTAACCTCCCATGGTATTCATTTTCTTTCCTTTTTATTTACTCAGTATGACAAAAATGTGCGAAATGATATTAAAGAAATAGAAAAATTAAATTTTACAAAGAGAACAATGCGGAAGTACAAAAACGGTGTCAAATACAAATCATGAACAAAAACAATATTTCTGTACAAGCACCCCGTCATTACAGAATCATATCAGGCATAAAATTTCTTGACCGCTTCGGAGTTAACTGGTAGAGGTAACTCCTCTCCGTCCATCTTTGTTAAGATCAGTGCTCCTCCTGAAAATGCCCTTTTTACCACATAGGGACCTTCATAATTTGGAGTCCACTTCCCTCTGTGATCCTTCTGATTCGGCACGATCTTTTTCACTACCAAGTCACCCTCGTGGAATTCTCGAAGACGGACCTTTTTGTCAAATGCTTTCTTCATCCTTCTTTGGTATAATTGCCCATGACACACTGCCGCTAACCTTTTTTCCTCAATAAGGTTAAGTTGATCATATTGGGCCTAAACCCACTCGGCCTCCTTTAACTTGGTTTCCATCAACACCCTAAGAGAAGGAATTTCGACCTCAAATGGTAATACTGCTTCCATTCCATATACCAACGAAAAAGGTGTTGCCCCTGTAGACGTTCGCACTGAAGTACGATATCCATGCAAGGCAAACGGAAGCATCTCATGCCAATCTTTATATGTCACCACCATCTTTTGGATTATCTTTTTTATGTTCTTGTTTGCCGCTTCAACTGCCCCATTCATTTTCAGACGATAAGGAGAAGAATTGTGATGGTGAATCTTGAATTCCTGACATAACTCTGTCATCACTTTGTTGTTCAAATTTGTGACATTGTCAGTAATGATTCTGCTAGGTAATTCGTACCTGCATATCAATTCTCTTTTTATGAATTTCGCTATTACTTTACTTGTAACACTGACATAAGAGGCGACCTCCACCCACTTGGTAAAATAGTCAATCGCTACTAGGATGAAACGATGTCCATTCGATGCCTTCGGCTCTATTGCCCCAATGATATCTATACCCCACATTGAGAAAGGCCATGGTGCAGTTAAAACATTCAAAGTTGCTGACGAGACATTAACATTGTCTGCATACAGTTGGCATTTATGGCACTTCCTAGCATGCACACAACAATCATTCTCCATGGTTAACCAAAAATAACCAGCTCTCATGATTTTTCTAGACATGGAATGACCATTCATGTGAGTTCCGAAAGCTTCTTCGTGCATCTCTTTTAAGATCAATTCTGCTTCTTTCGCGTCAACACATCTAAGAAGCATCATGTCATGACCTCTTTTGTATTGTACATCTCCATTTAACATGAAGCTCGAGGCCAACTTTCTCAGCATTCGATTATCATTTTCGAAGACAGTTTCAGGATAGTCTCGGCTTTTGATGTATCGCTTGATATCAAAATACCAAGGTTTGCCGTCTGACTCTTCCTCGATGAAATGACAATAAGCCGAATGTTCATGGCTCTTCATTTTGATCATTGGTAGCTCTCCCTCTTGGTTTAACTCAAACATGGAAGATAGAGTGGCGAGAGCATCAGCTAACTGGTTTTCCTCTCGCGGAACGTGGTGAAATGTTATGGCGTCGAAATACTCCACCAATCCCTTAATATATGCTTGATAAGGAATCAATTTTTGATCCCTAGTCTCCCACTCTCCCTTTATCTGGTGTATTACCAGTGTCGAATCACCATATACACTTAAGGATTTTGCCTTAAATTCTATGGCTGCCCGAATTCCCATAGCACAAGTCTCGTATTCTGCCATGTTATTAGTGCAATCAAAGCACAGTCTCGCCGTCATTGGTATATACTCTTTTTCGGTAGAAATAATCACTGCTCCTATACCATGGCCTAGTGCGTTAGACGCTCCATCAAAGAATAAGGTCCACCTATTTTCAACACCGTTATCCCCGACTGTGACGAACAATGCAAAAATATCCTCATCCGGAAACTCAGGTTGCATTGGTTGGTAATCTTCAATGGGTTGATGGGCTAGGTAGTATGCCAGAACACTACCCTTGATGGCTTTTTGAGTGACATACAATATGTCATATTCTGACAACAACATTTGCCATCGAGCTATTTTCCCAGTGAGAGCAGGCTTTTCAAAGATGTACTTGATCGGATCCATTTTGGATATCAACCAAGTTGTATGACTCAACATATATTGCCTTAACCGACGAGTTGCCCAAGCCAAAGCACAACACGTTCGTTCAAGAGAGGAATATCGTCGCTCGTAGTCGGTGAACTTCTTGCTTAGATAATAAATTGCGTGCTCTTTTCTGCCGGTTTCATCATGTTGACCCAAAACACAACCCATCGATCCGTCTAATACTGTCAGGTATAAAATGAGAGGCCTTCCAGGAACTGGCGGACGCAGTACTGGAGGCTCTTGTAAATATAGCTTGATTTTATCAAAAACTACCTGGCAGTCTTCGTTCACTCTATGACTTGGTTCTTACGCAACAGTTTGAATATCGGCTCACAAGTGGCCGTTAATTGGGAGATAAATCTAGCGATGTAGTTCAACCGCCCGAGAAAGCCTCGAACTTCTTTTTCTGTGCTCGGATGTGGCATTTCTAATATTGCACACACCTTTTCTGGATCTACCTCTATCCCTTTAAGGCTGACAATAAAGCCTAATAGTTTTCCGGATTTCACACCGAAGGTGCATTTAGCTGGGTTTAGCCTAAGCTTGAATTTCCTCAACCTCCCAAATAGTTTCTTCAAATTGATAAGGTGTTCCTCCTCAGATCCAAATTTGGCGATCATATCGTCGACATAAACTTCAATCTCTTTGTGCATCATGTCATGAAAAAGAGCCACCATTGCTCGTTTGTACGTTGCCCCAGCATTTTTGAGCCCGAATGACATCACCTTATAACAAAAGGTTCCCCATAACGTGATGAAGGTGGTTTTTTCTGTGTCTTCAGGTGCCATCTTAATTTGATTGTATCCCGAAAATCCATCCATGAACGAGAACAGTGAGGAAGTGGCTGTATTGTCCACTAGAGGTCGATATGTGGTAGCGGAAAATTATCCTTGGGGCTGGCCCGATTCAAATCTCGATAGTCCACACACATTCTAACTTTTCCATCCTTTTTAGGTACTGGAACCACATTCGCCACCCATTGGGGGTATTTGGCTATGGTCAAGAATCCTGCATTGAATTGTTTTTCCACTTCTTCTTTTATTTTCAAAGGCACTTCCGGTTTCATCCTTCTCAACTTTTGTTTGATCGGAGGGCATTCTGGTTTGAGAGGCAATCTATGTTGCACTATGTTGGAATCCAATCCCGGCATATCCTGGTATGACCAAGCGAAAACGTCTTTGAACTCCTTCAGTAGAGTACGTAATTTTTCGCGTGTTTCTTCTGTCATATTAGTACCTATTTTAACTTCCTTTTCCTCATCTTCTTCACCTAGATTAATCGTCTCGACATCCTCTCGATGTGGTTTTATTTCTTTTTCTTCTTGCTCTACTAATCTCATCAACTCAGGAGAGGGTTCACAATCTTCTTCGTAATCATTTTCCGTATTATCAATGGGGTGCATAAAATTAGGACACGAAACATTGACATTGTTATTTTCAAAATTTTCATCAACAAATCTACATTATTCAAGTTTCCGAAAATAAATAGACAAGAAGAACAAGCGTAGCACAAAAACACAAATTTATAACAGAAAATGCGCATTCAAGTCAATACTGAGTCTTTTAATCAAAGAAAACTACAAAAGTAGGCAACGCCAAAGTCTTAAGTCAAACCAAAAGGACTCGCCCCTCTTTTTTTTAAAAAAAATTAAAAAAAATTAAAAAAAATTAAAAAAAAATTACATTTCATCACACGTAAATACCATGGATAAGTTTACAGATTCCCAGTTGTCAAGCTGCACGTCCGGTAGACAGGGGCGCACAAAATTTGAATCTTCATCTTCGAGCTCCTTCTTAATTGCAGTCACTTGATCAACATTTATCCATCCCGCGCTTTGGAAGCTCCGCTGGATGTAACACAAAGTAATTCCTTTTGCTTTCGGCTCGCGACCCTCTAACCTAGCTAGGCTTCTTTCTTTCCTTTCCTCAACTATCCTCCTCTTATCTGCTTTGGTGGGCTTGTAACCCAAGCCATATCTCCCCTTGTTTTCGACCAGCTCCAATGGGAGTATAACTCCTTTACCGTCTTTGCCAAGTCCCATTCCATACTTATATCCCTCTTTTAGTATAGTCCTCGCTATCATCAATGATGTATTTGACAAGTACGGACTCAACTTAAAAGGCTCGACGTAGGCGGTGTCTACGATTTTCAGGGCTTGGAAAGAAGTCTCCAAGGCTTCCTTAGCAACCTCAATGTGTCGAGTAGACAGCGGTCCACTCACCAATAGATCTTCTTCTCCGGAGACTATTATCAGCTTATCATCAACCACAAACTTCAGCTTTTGGTGCAAAGTAGAAGGTACCACACCAGCGGTATGAATCCAGGGTCGCCCTAGCAGGCAGCTATATGTCGGGAGTATATCCATAACTTGGAACACCACCTGAAAAGTGCAAGGTCCGATCTGTACCGGCAACTCAATCTCTCCCATTACTTCCCTTCTACTCCCATCGAAAGCTCTTACTACTATGGCACTTGGGCGCATGTACATCCTCCACATGGTAGCTTGTCTAGCGTGGTTTTTGGCATTACATTCAGAGACGAGCCATTATCAATAAGCACCCGCGCTATGGCATAATTCATGCATTTAACAGATATATGTAAGGCTTTGTTGTGACCTATTCCCTCTAAGGGTATCTCATCTTCAGTGAAAGTAAGGTAATTGTTAGCAGTAATATGGCTAACAATCCCTTCAAACTTGCCTAGAGATATATCCTGTTCTACATGAGCTTCGCTCAGTATCTTCATCAGTAGCTTCCGATGGGAGGTCGAATGCATCAGCAACTCAAGCAATGAGATCCTGGCAGGCATGCGATTTAGCTGGTCGACCACTTTATATTCACTCTGTTGAATAAATTTCAAAAACTCACATGCTTCAGCATCTGATATTTCTTTCTTAGCTTCTCCTTCGGGCTCCTCCTCAACCTGTTGAGTCTTCTCTTTCAGAAGATTTTTCGCCTTCTCCTTGGTCACTCCATTTTTGTGACCTTCCTCATTCCTCAGCTCCGGCGGCGTAAAGAGACGACCGCTCCTAGTCATTCCTCCTATACCCACAATGTTGTCAACAACAAGTTCTTCGGTGTTACGGGTTTCCCTTATTTGTCTTTGTTCTTGTTCATTCCTTAGCAGATTGGTGTCATATTTCCAGGGTACTACTTTCTCACTCTTGTAAGGGAAGGGGGATGAAGTCTGTATCACAATAGGTTGTCGTCCTGACGGTACAGGCGAGGTTTTAATGAAATGTATCACTAACTGTTTAGGCCCGGCCGAGAACGGTTCCTCTCCTGTCAGTGTACATATTTCCTCTTCTCTCTCTTTGTAACAAACTTGTAGAATGTGTCGATCAATCAGGTCTTGTAACAACTCTTTAAATCCAGAACACTCATTAATAGAATGTTGCGCGTCTAGATGAAAACTGCATGTTTCCCCTTGTTGGCGTTTAACTTTTAGCAGACCAGTTTGGCAAAGTGTCATGAATATATCTTCCATGGAACTTTTAATCTTGTCAACCTTTCTCACCAAGCCAAATCCCTCCCCGTCCATGATGGCATTCGTTGAAGTACTTGCGTGTCCTGACAATGGATTGTTCTCGATACTAGGTTTATCTTCTTGGAAGGTCAGCCATCCAGAATCGATCAACGATTGCACCTTAAACTTGAACGCCTTACAGTCTTCAGTTGAATGGCCAACTGCTACACCATGGTAATCACACTTGGCATTTGCATTGTAATTCTTAGGATAAGGCGGTTGCAAGGGTCTCATGGGGCATACCGTGACTAACGCCTTGCGGAGTAGAGTTGGCAAGAGATCAGTGTAGGATACTGGAATTGGAGTGAATTGAGGAAAACTCCTACCCTGACCTTCTTTGAGTGCATAATTCTGGCTCGGCCCCTGGTTAGGGATAAAACTCATTTCATTCTTCCAACCTTGCTTATGTTGATAGGCATTACCTGGCACAGGTTGAGCTCCGTATGGAGGTCGTGGTCGAGGAAAACTCGGTTGATTTGCCAACATGTTTGTCGCGATGTACGGTGGATGAGCCTGAGGTTGCAGATAGTTTGGTCTATAGCGAGGTGAAGGGTGATTTTCCCAATAAGGAGTGGCAGAAGTTGCTTGCACCTCTCCTTCTTTTCTCTTGGCAGAATTGAACCCGGGTTTCCTAGAATTTGCGACCGCGAGCTGGCCTTGTGCAATTTTTCCACTTTTCAGCCCGAATTCAATTATATCTTCGATGACAATGATGTCAGCAAAGCTGGAAGAAACGCTGCCCAACATATGTTCATAGAAAGGAAATTGCAAAGTGTTTATGAACATGGTCATCATCTCTCTGTCATGTAACGGCGGTTCTACCTGAGCAGCTAAATCCCTCCACCTTTGAGCATACTCTTTGAAGGTCTCAGAACCCTTCTTTGACATATTCTGCAGTTGCAACCTATCGGGAGCCATGTCAACATTGTATTTATATTGCTTCAGGAATGCATCCACCAGGTCTCTCTATGAGCGAATGCGTGCTGGCTCAAGATGCATGTACCAATTCAAAGTTGTGCCGGCTAAACTATCCTGAAAAAAATGGACTAGTAGTTTTTCATCGTATGCGTAGGCTGCCATCTTTCTACAGTACATTGTTAGATGGTTTTTAGGGCAAGAAGTGCCCTTATACTTCTCAAACTCTGGCACTTTAAACTTAGGGGGAATTATCACATCCGGTACCAAGCACAAATCTGTTACATCCCCAAATCCATGGTGGCCTCCGCCTTCTATGGCTCTGAGCCTCTCTTCAAGCGTTTGCAATTTGCTTCTTGCTTCCTCCGTCTCGAAGGCTACCCCTGAGCCATAGCCTGAGTTGCAGCTTTTGTTTGTGTCGCTTCACCCGTTAGCACTTGTTGAAATCTTGGTTGCGCGATCATTTCAGGTCCCACAGCCATCTTGGCGGTATTTACACTTGTTGCATGGGGATCTGAAGTGTTAAAAGGTACAGTGATTGTCATGTGCTCCTGCTTGGGGTATTCTGCCATAGGAGGAGTATAACCTGGAGGCAAACCGTATGGAGGAAATTCAGCGTGAGCGACCTTGCCTCCTTGAACAACATTGTTTTGAACCGGGTGCGAGACCGGAGGATAGGAGGAGGTTACTTCCTCGTTTCTAATCACAGGGGTTTCCCTAGAACTTTGTAAAGCAGCTAGTGCTTCGAGTATCTGGCTCATTTGGTCCTGGATTTGGTTAACATCAGCCTGGAGCGTCTTCTGTTTTTCACTCAACTCTTCCATTTTTTTCCGGTTTGAGCATGTTCTGTAAGGGTGTCGCGGAATGTTTGCCGTTATTATGCTTTTGTTGTTTTTATTTTAATAAAAGGAATTAGATGACAATAAGACATGCAAAGAAAATGGAATGCGTCTAAACTAGATGAAAATTATAAGGTCGTGTGAAACTTGCATAGTAAATACATGAAAATTAACATAAATCTGGGTCAATAGAGAGTCTGACGCATAGGAAAATACAACCCAATACATCTCGAAGGTAAACAAAAGAAATGATAAATTAATCCCTAGCACGGGCTATAAAACCCTTCATCACCCCTACAAGTTGTTTACAATGCTCTATAAAAATGGTAATGTCTTCTGGAGGGTTATAAAACTTCAAAGACGATTCAGCATTAAACAACATCCTTGGGACATCATCAATTGCCCCATTGGCTAGAGAAACCAGCTGAGAAAAGCAATTCTTTCAGTATTCTGCGACTTTCTCCCGGTCAGCCATGAAGCCTTCTGCCTGAGCCATTACAGTCTGAAGTTTTTCTTCCACTTCAATCCTTTGCCAATACTCATCATCAACTCTTTCTTTATAGGTCTTCATAATCTCCTTTGCCTGTTGTTCCATGTCATCGACCACAATCTGCAATTCGCACAATTGTTCTAAAGCCTCCTGCTTCTCTTTCTTGACATTCTCGTACAGGTTCTTCCATTGTCTTTCTACTGATGAAACCACGTCCCATTCTTGAGCTCTCTTTGTCAGTTCAGCATTGGCAGCTGCCAAGTCTTGCTTAATCCTGAACGTGTAATCTTTTTCTGCTCTTTGCTTCCTTATCAACTCTTCATGTGCCTTTATTCTTTCTTCATAGTCTTTTTTTAGGTCAACATAATCATGACGTAGACTTTGAAGATCCTCAGCCATTTTGGCAGTTTTTGCCTTCTGTTTTTGTATTTCTTCCTTCAACAACTTCACCTCTTCCGGCTCGGTGTCTCGCACCTGTTCTTCATTCAGAGGGGTAATCACCTTGAAGGGTAGTTTAATCTTCTAAACTCTTTCTGTGACCCATCGGCGATATGGGATTTCTCTATCCAACACGAGATGTAAGCCATACATATAACATGGGCAAGCAACACAACATTTTCCCCTTCTTCTTCTCGGAACACAGATCAAGAGTCCCAAAAACATCGGCTAAGATAGTTGTAACTGGATTTTCAGATCGTGTCTTGCTAGCAACAAACACATCTACTGCAACATAATCCAAGAAATACTTGACGTTGGGGAACAACAAAACTCCATAGATTACCATGGCGAGGACATCCATGAACGTCTCCCAGTCTTTTTTGTCAACTAGTTGACGCAGATAAGCTTCAAGAAACTTTTGAGGAAAACCTCTCGCCCCTTTTCGGCTTACAATTTTGCCTTCTAACTCTGGAGGAGGTATTTTCATAAGTTTGGCTAACACAGGCATAGAGGCATGCTGTTCCAAGTGCTTGTATAGAGCCTTTCCTTCCAATGGTAGATCTAGAATCTTCTCGAATTCTTCAATAGTTGGCACCAACTGGAAGTTTGAGAATGTAAAGCATCTCAAAAGTGGGTCATAATATTGTGCTAAAGCAGTAAGCACTGGTACTTGAACCTCTACTTCAAGTAATCCTAGTATGTTTCCGAATTTCTTTCTGAAGGCGTATCTCTGTATTGTCTTGAGTTTTCCTCCCAACTCTCGGAGACCAGTCAAATTACTTTCATTCACCTTTATGCTGAGTTTTTTCTTTAGTGACTCTGAGTCTGACTTTCTTTCAATTCCAGATCCCATGTTAAATTCCATCTTATAAAAGAAAACACACGACTTTACAATTTTCACCTAAAACAAACGAAACTGGTAAGAACCAAAATGCATGAAATGCATAGGTGAGGAAGTGTATGAGTCAAACATTCCCAATTATGATGTGCACAAAGGCAACAGAAAAATTTCCACACTTTAATATTGCAAAACTTTTTGGATTTTTTTTTTTGAAAGACGGTGGAGGTATATGCGTGCATGTATCTCCCTTTTGTGCCCTAATCGATGAATTTAGCACGGTGAGTGCTTAGAGATTCTAAGACATTAGATGCATTCTCACGTAGGATGGCTCCTAATCCCTAAAGGTATGAGGCTACTAGAGCTATGGCTCACTTTACCACATTACTGATAGTAGTCGGTAAACAACTTGCTTATGAGCATGTGAATAAAGCAAACAAACTCTAGCTGAGGTTCTCACAAAAACTGAGAAAGGAAGTACATCTTGTCAGTATTACTACACAACCTCTTTCTATTTCTAAGCTCACTCAGACCCGGGTTTAGGGCCCCACTCATGATATGCAATTATGAAGTGTGTGTGTGAAGGGAGAATTATGCATACAACCCCCCACCTGCAAAACAGCCAGAAAAGTTCCCAAGCAGATATGTAGCATGTCGCCTATCCTAGGGTTCAATATTCCAGCAACAATAAAACAACAATCATACATACACAAAGTACAGGGAAAGATAAACATTAAAAAACACACTCATTTTTACTTATTCGATTAGAATGGCCTGACTCTCGTCTCCCTAGTGGAGTCGCCATCTGCCGCAATCGGGATCACGACGTGGACGGCGATCCGAAAGAATTAATAATAATTTGATTTTGAAAAATTCAGAAAAGAGGAGTCGCCACCATGGTTTGTTAGGAAAACCATGAAAAAACCGAAAATAGGATAAGACGAATCTGCGAAAATCAGGTTTCGGGTTCGGGAGTCGGTTACGTGTGGGGAAGGTATTAACACCCCCACGACGCCCGTCCTAAGACAGTACCTTTAATTAAATAAGTAAAATGAGTATGATTTTGAAAATGTTTACTTTCCAAGACAAAATGAAAATAAAACAAACAAAGATATTTTTTTTAATTTTTAGAGGGCCCGACAAGGTTTAACCTTGCTCCTACGTATCTCTATCAGGGATAGAGAATCAGGGATACGTAGTTCTTTGGTAGGAAACTGTTGGCTTGTGTGTTCGATATTTTGAAATTTTTATATTTCGTGTTTTTTGAAAATTTTATATTTTTAGAATTTTATGGTTTGTTAATTTTGAAAAAAATTCGGATTAAAACTTGAACGTCTTTACGAGACAAAATAACTTCGAATTAAACAACGTATGATGCGAGCGATCAATTGGATTTTTAACCGAAATAATTATTTATTATATATTTTAATTTTAAAAAAACAAACGATAATTTCAATTTAAATACCGCATGACGCATGCGGTCATTTGATATTTAATTGAATTATGTATTTATAAAAATGAGAGAAAAGATAACAAAAAGATCCATAAAAAAAAGATATTCAAAAATAAAAGAAATAAAGTAAATGATAAATTTAATTTAATTTTAAGATCTAATAGTAAAAATAATGTGCTTATTTATTAAGGATTGCCAATTTCAAAACTGAAGCAAAAGTAAATAAAGAGAGAAAAAAAACACTTATGCACTTGGTGACAAAAAAAAAAAAGAAA
>Ga0209700_109046_pt1 | contig 12010 bp, 4 predicted proteins | sample SiratroredBW_FD_187528 | JGI IMG/M metagenome (GOLD analysis project Ga0209700, IMG submission 187528) | Root nodule microbial communities of legume samples collected from California, USA - Siratro red BW (SPAdes) (version 2) | ecosystem: Host-associated > Plants > Roots > Nodule | place: USA...
CGCGCGGATCTGGCGAGGTTTGTGGAGGGGCACCCGCTGTTCCGGCGGTTCGGGAATGTGAGGGTGATCAAGAAGGCGAACCTGGTGACCTACCGGGGCCCCACCATGGTGGCCAACACGCTCCACGTCGTTTGGATTCCCAAAACCGACGTGGGTTTTCTCTTCACCACGTCGTTTTTAGGACAAAACCGACGTGGTGCAACTCCCTAAAATAATAATATTATTAAACACCACGTCGGTTTTGGTTTTCTTAACCGACGTAGTGAGTTCAATCAGATCATGGGTCAACGTCGGGTCGAAAACCGACGAAAAAGGCCTCTTAAAACCGACGACGAAGGCTATTTTTCTACTAGTGATTTTAGATCAAGAGTAAAATAGACTTTTCAAAATATAAAGATGCACGATCAGATCATGGTGATACAAGAAGAATCTGGCTGTATATTATAATGACATAGATTTTTATTTTATATGACTAAAATTCACAATGAATGAAAATGACAGCTAAAAATGTTCAATTAAATAAAAAAACTTTCATTTTTGTAGATAAAGTAATATTATTATAACCCTTGTATAAGTGGATTGGAGAGAAAATTAAAACAAAAATTAATGAAATATCAACAAGTATTACATCTTAAAATGATTGGATAACCAATCAAAACGTGTAACCTATCTCACAAAACTTCTCTAGCCTAAACCCTAAAACGGGAATGATTGGTTAACCAATCAAAACTTGTGTAGACTATCCTACAAATTCAAAATTTCCTTGTAGGCAGCCTTGGTTAACCAATCAAAACTTTGTGTAGTCTATCCTATAACATTTCTTCCTTCAAGGAATTCAAAATTTCCTTGTAGACTATCTTCTTGAGTGTGTCCTTACGAGCTCGACCGAGATACTCATACTGGTGAATGATTCCATCAGCTTCTACCTCCATTCTATAATTAGTCACACCATCTTTGCGGGTCACAATCTCGTATATAATATTATAACTTTCTTTTTGGCATAGTTCATGCAACTCTCTAATGGGATGGAGCTTCAATGTTTCTGGTGTGACAATGGATTCCAAAAGTGGCCTTATGCTTTGCCAGACAACCTCCTTATTGTATCCTGAATCAAGAAGAATCGCTCCAGCCAGAGATTCTATAATATCTCCAAGCACCTATCAAAGAATAAGAGACTACATTCTGAGTTTTGTAATGGTTAACACATCGTAGATCATGAAATAAGTCACAAATAGAACTCTGCTGCAAAACTCAAAGATATGCCAAAGGCTAATGATCCGAGCTAAGGTAATAAAGCAAGATAATCCTTGCGAGATACTTTACACTGGGAAAAGCATAAGATTTTAATCAAATTTACCAATAACGTTTAGTTCTTTAGTGTAGTAACCAATTCTCCTTCAACATTCCATGCGTTTTGAAAACAAGGACACGGGTCACAACTAGATAGGGTTTTGATAATAATTATATGAAGTAAATCTTAACAACTAACCTTAGGAAGTGATGTCTCTGACTCGAATCCAAAAGTTGAGGATGAAGACAAGTTATCAAAACTGTCTAGTGATATAGCAATATGTTTATGCAGTTCTTGTGAGGCATGGAGTACATGTTTGTGCAAACCTTGCTTAACGGCAGACCATGCATAACAATCGTTATTCACAGAAGCTGCCCTCATGTCAGTTAACTGTCCAGGTGACATGCCAGGATATTTCTTGTACAAGTGCCATGTAATCAGATAATCCAGTACTGAATCTCCAAGAACAACATCAGCATTTCACCACGAGTGCTGAGGAAGGCACCAATTAGTGCCTCAACTACATCAGCAATAAACTTTTGCTTTAATTTTCTTGTTTCAGAAATATATATCTTTTTCCCGTTGCTAATCGACTCTTATATTTTAAAACTTCCAGATTTATCACCAGGAATGGGCCAGGCATGAGGATCAAATGGCTCATTTCTTATGAAACCCTGCAAATCAAAATAACTCAGAATTCTGATGTTTCAAGATGATAATGCAATCAAAATGATAATAATGAAGGATTCTAAAACCATGACAATTCATCTGAGAATGGATAAAAATTAGCTATGCAATACCCTCAACTCTTCATGGCATAAGCATTACTAATTAGAGAGCACATTATTATAAATGAAACAATAAAATCACAGAAAAATAAAGAGGGAGAGAATACCGGAATGCCAGAACTGCACCCGAACTTGCACAGTGCCGCGTTAGAAATTATCTTTTCTCTCTTCACACTAAGGAGACCTTCATGATCACCTTGATAGGTTTTAAAAAGCAGTTGACTGGCAGCATATTTTAAAAAGGAATCTCCTAGAATCTCCAGAGACTCGTAATCGAAGGACTCTTTGCAACTTTTAGAAGTTATTGCCTCCAACACCTAGAGTGTCAATTCAGACATCTTTTGTTGTAAGTATCTTAAAATATTTAGATGAAATAAAAATGATAATGAAACATGAACCCACACTTTGAAAGAACACTAATACAAATCAACCAAAAGATGCTAACGTAAACCATTTCACACTGACAAGTTCCTTCTCAGTATTGCAATAAGATAATTTGTTTTCACTGCTGCAATAAGATAATGTTAAGAAATTAGCATACAAACAAGCCTGATTTCCTTTCAATTAAAATCATAGGGCATGTAATGGCAGGTATACATTAACAAAACTCCACTACAATACAATTGGTATTGATTAACAAGGTAGTCAACCTCCTAGTAGACACATGTAACAAAACTGTTATATTTATTTCAAGAAGGAGAGAGATCTTCATGCATTATGGGCATCAAAGATTGAATATCATTGGTTCAATCTCACTAAGGAGAGATCAAGGAACAGAATAAAATTAAACCTCCTTCTTTGCTTCGTTTGAGTCCATCACAATAATATCCTCATAATATCCGCACTAGCAAGGTATTTCTCAAGTTGAGAACATGTAACTGAATCCTTACTGTAATTTAGAATAAAATAAAGGATGGTTAGGGAAAATTTACTTTAAAGTTAACTAGTAATAGTAATTTGTACTTAACTAAGCAGGAGAGTAATAAAGGTAGTTAGGGAGTAATGTAAAATCAAATACCTCTTAACCATTAATATGTAGTCTGAATTTTTCATTCTAGCACGTCCTCGGGACTGTATGAAACTGCACACTGTGGGAGATGGATCAAATCTAATAACTAAATTGCAACTTTGAACATCTAAACCCTCTTCAAGAATTGATGTTGCAACAATGTAGGATTTTTATTTTTCATAAATGTTTCAAAAACTGATATATCTTTAAATGTACACACCTGCTCTTTTAACATCTTGAGCTTAGACGCTATTTCTTCAAATAATACAACTTGAATTCCATTGTCATTGTAAAACTTCAATTTTGGTGTTGACGTTGGTATGAACTCGGTGATAACAGCTTCACTTACACATGTATATACCTTCATTTCAAAATATTTGTCAAGTAAATAATGCGTAGGACAAGAAGATATAGGACAAGACCCATACAACACAATATCATGGGCAGAAAGAACAAAGCAAGAAAAACCATACAAAGAGGGAGAGAAAAAACTACCTTCGAATGCATTAGAGTCATTAGTTTCTGAATATTCTCTGACAAGGATGATTCAGATTTTCCAACTGGATTAAAAAAAGAAAAAGGGAATTAACATTAGAGAAAAAAAAAAAACCTAGAAATTCACGGAGCCATACACTTTTCTAGGCTTGTATTATATACCTTTCGACTTAATTGGAGATGCAGTCATACCAAAAATTCGAGGGAGGTCAGAACTACCAGATTGTAATTGAGGATGATAAAACTCCTGCAAGAAATCAATCTTAAAAAACTAACAAACTAATTCCAAAGCACAAATTAAAACCACAACATGCAAATGCACACAAGATGGTAATTGACTAATTGTATCGAATCAGATTCAAATCATGAATCATAAGATTCAAATCATTAATCATAAGATTCTAACATAATATAACTACGGAAATAAATATATTTCAAACAAGAAAATAATAATAATAATATATCACACATGACACAAACAGATGGATTAAGATTAAGCAAAGCAGATCCGTAAAAATGAGAAGGAATCTTGTGAATGAGAAAACCTCACCTCGTGTTTCTCCATTTCTTGTTTCCATATAGCTGCATCCCAGTAGTCAACTCCCATATCCCCCAATACACTCCCACCTTCAAATCGGTATGCATTTTCACAACTTCAGCTTGCTAAATTACAATTGAGCAGCAACAAGTTAAAAGTAATGAAGAAAAAAACACAGTGAAATTACTGATCCATTACATAGATTCTCAACCAACACAATACAATCCAATAATGAATCTCATCTTTGCAAAAGGAATCATAAGATAGAGAATGACATACTTGAGAGACCAACACGACTTGGGGAACCAAGAACACTGCAATGAAAGGAGAAGCTTTTCGTAGGTGATGCGCATAGCTGCGAAGAAGCATGATAGCTATCAAAGTTTTGCCAGAACCCGTCTCCAAGTACACAATGGTATTCTCACGGATAGATTTATCCAATGCTTCAAGCTGATAGCTACAGAAAATAAAACAAAAAAAAAATAATAATCAAGAATCAGTGAGAAAGAGATCGTAAATCATACTTCAACAATGCATGCACTCATAGACACTAGAAGTTTTAACCATAACATGTGAACACATTAAACTCACCTTCTGGCAAATGGAATCTCAATGGCAAAATGTAAGCACATGAAGCGAAAAAATAATCGAGAAAAGATTAACACGAGATTGAGAACTAGCAGGGAATCTCAATGAATACCGATTCTGATTCTTCACTCTTTCGTTTCTCTCCTGCATGCACTGAGAGCGACAAATCCATCATAGACTATGAAAGGTGAAGCGGTAAGAAAAATTTTGGTTTAGAAAGAAGAAAGAAGAATGTGACAAGACAAGAAATGACAAGACTTTGAAATTTATAGACAACAGTTTTCATTTCATTGTCTTTATTTTTTTTTACTTTTATTTTAAAATTATAATACCTTAATTTGGATACCTAAAATCGAAAAATTGTAATTTATAACCTTCAAAATTTAAAATGATTTGTAATTTTATAAAAATCAATAATAATTATTATTTTTATGTGAGTGTTCAATGAATAAACCATTTTCATTTAATGAATATTGAAAAATATTTAAAGTGATTATTAATTATTAATTTAATTATTTTCTAAAAAAAATTATGATTTCGTTATATTATTAATAAAATTGGCTCTCATTATATAAGTAAGTGAATCTTAAGTTCAATATAATTTTATAAAATTGACATTGAAAATTAAACAATTTAATTTATAATTTTGAAAATAGAAAATTACAGGTTGAGTATTGAACATTTTAAATATGATAAACAACACGGTATAGATTCAATAAAATCTATTCTGATATTTTATATCTTATTAGAACATAAACTTTAAATTTAATTCAATTTCACAAAATTTACATTTAAGATTACAAAATTCAATTTATAACTTTCAAAATAAAAAATACCTTATATTTTCGTAAAACTTGATAATGATTACTTTTTTTATCATCTAATGCATAACACTATAAAAAAATAATTTAAAAATTAACTTTTAGTTATCAAATAAGATGATTGTTAATTGTGACTAAAATAATCATTAAATTAAGTTTTAATTGTTAAATAACTATAAAATAAAAATAATTATTAAAAGGTGAATTTTAAATTTTATCTAATCTCACCAAATTAATACTTAAGATTAAAAAAATTAATTTATAACTTTTAAAATAGAAAATAACTTATATTTTGTAAAATTTGATAATCATTAATTTTTTTATACTAACATTTAATAAATAAACCATATTCATTATTAATTATTAATTTAATTTTCTTCAAAATGTAATAAAGATGAAAGAGGTTAAAAAGAATTGTGAATGTGTCAGCTGGGATGTTCTTCTTCATCTATTTCCAGTCTCCTCCTGGCTCTATAACAATGGGGAAGGTACCTGTAGAAGACATTCCGATACTTAAGTCAGTATAAGATTATCTAGGATTTCAATATGGATTAGAGTAGATAAAACTACCTTTTTCTCCTTTCCTCCTGTAAATTTACAGTGGTATTCATGTAATACTAAATATTTACTTTTTGTCATAGAGAAAGTGTAAAGAGTAGGAAAAGCTGCTCTTTTTCAAAGGCCCAACATACCCTTTCACGTTCTATCAGAGTGAAGGTGTAAAGAATAAGAAAAGCAGAAAAGCTGTCCTCTTTCAGAAAAATAGGAAAGTTGCGCTCTCTTTTAGAAGAGATGTTCTCTTCCAGGAAAGCAGAAAAGCTGCGCTCTCTTTTAGAAGAGTTGTTCTCTTTCAGAAAAGTTGCTCTCTTTCATAAAAAGATGCTCTCTTTCCGAAAAGCAGAAAAGCTGCTCTCTTTCAGAAAAGCAGAAAAGTTGCTCTCTTTTAGAAAAGTTGCTCTCTTCATAAAAGATACTCTCTTCCATAAAAGCTGATCTCTTTCATAAAAGTTGTTCTCTTTCAAAAAAGTTACTCTCTTTCAAAAAAGTTACTCTCTTTCATAAAAGTTGCTCTCTTTCAAAAAAAGTTGCTTTCTTTCATAAAAGTTGCTCTCTTTCATAGGCGTCGTTATTATTAAAGAGATGACACTAATTCCAAGTTTTATAATAACAATAATAGCACACCTATTGTTTGCCTGGATGACTGGCTACTTAATGGCTGACAAGGGTCATCTTACACAAAATGTGCATGTGTCTATTAAATTACACAAAACTTAATTTATTACACAAAATATAATAAAGATGAAAGAATTAATAATTTCTATTAAATTATTAATATAGTTAAAAAGAAATCAACCTTATGTTTTGATAACAACCACATCAATCAACATTACAACATACCCTATTAGTAAAAAAAGACTCTGATTACTTTTATAGTGACTAGTTAAGATATATGGTACGTGCATGTGTGTGTTTTATTTACATGTTTTAATTATTTTATATTTTAATGAAAATATTTAATTTATTTTTGTAGTGACTAGTTAGAAGGCTTCAAAGGCTTTAAAATATTTAATATTAATACATTATTATAAAATTAAAAATATTTAATTTTAAAATTCCACTCAAAAATAATTTTTAATTAAAAATTTAAAATATGACTTTAAGTTTACATAGATATTATATAGGTACTATAAATATTATTTAATGAATAATATTTTGAAACTTCTAATAAATTAATAGTATTTTTTTAAAAAAAATTGAATAGTCAAGAAATTTTAGATATTAAAATTTTTTAATTTTTTAATTTTCTATCTCTTTTTATTATTCTATCAGTTGACCTCATTTATTTATATGTCTTTCATTCTCTAACTCTTCAATTCTAAATTTGTTTAATCATTATATTTTGTGTATTTATATGTGTGTCTCTATTTAGAGACTTAGAGTCTAGATTAAGGAATTGGAGTATGTGTTTGCTTAATTTAGAAATTACATTTAAAGGTTTATCAAAGGACACAACTGAAAGATACAAGATTTGAGACTTTCAAGATCAAGTTTATTGTTTTGATAATCAGATTTTATCTTTCTAACTTAGTCTCATTTTATATACTTATAATTTATATTCAGAGTTATATATATTATAGTTTTTATTTTATATAAAAATATACAAATATGTCGACTAGAAGATATGAATCAAGTTATTCAAAAATTAAAAAAAAAAAGGAGTTTAGCTTTTTATTAAATCACAATAAAGAGTTATGGATAAATTTATAAAAATAAAAATAAAATTAGAAAATGCAGGTAAGTGTTCAATAAATGCCTAAACCTTGAAAAATATTTGAAACATGATAATTTATTAGATATTGGTGGCTTAGAAGATTATAAGATTGGAAAATGATAAACCAATTGACATTCTTAATTATAGAAAAAGAAAAAATTCTTTTCCAAATGCATATATAATATATAGAATAATGTTAACAATTCCAGTATCAGTTTTCTAGTTAGAAGGATTTTTTCAAAAATTAAACTAATAAAATATTATTTAAAATTACCAATGTCTCAACAAAGATTAAATAAAATAGTTTTATTATGAAAAGATATTTTAAATGAAATTAATTATAATAATTTAATATATAATTTTGCATCACAAAAAAATTAAAAAATAAATTTTAAATAAAAATATTATAATTTTAATTATTTTATTAATTTAAAAAAGACTTCACTTTTTAAATTCGCTTTATGTTCTCTAAAACCTTGGGCCGCTACTAATTTTCCTCTAACATATAAAACTACTTTATTTTACTTAATATTTACACATTTAAATTCTCAATATCAAACCTTCAAATAAAAATTATCAGTGTATTAAAAATCACCACCATAATAGATTTTCATTACAATAAGTTTTGAATTAATATCTACTACATTTTTAAATATATAGATGTAGTTTTTATTTATTTATCAACCATAAATTTATATTCTAAATAAAATAATATATCAATATTAGTTAAATAACATAAAATAATTAACAAAAATAAGGTTAAAACACTTATCAAATAACGGTAGCTATAAATAACATAAAATAATTAAATAAGATGATGTTAAAACACCTACCAAGTCATTATAGTCATAAATAATAATTATTTATTACAAATAATGTTATTAATATTTATAATAATAATCAAATCAAATGTAAGGAAGAAAATGAGGTATTATTAGAGTTTTGCGTTACAAAATATAATTGCTGAAGAACTATAGTATTTGAAAATATGACATGTTAAAGTATATGTATGATGATGATCAGACAATTGAAACTTGTGTTCATGTTTGTATACAGTTTCCGACCGAACAACACGGAATGGGATGAGTTTGTGTAGGTACCCTCATCTACCTCCTTGTGCAGCGTAAGTAACTCTCAAAATAATTATTGACTATTTTAGAGTGTACATACAAATCCTTATTCCATTTTTATCTGCTCCCACCATCCTCTATTAATAGTGTTAACATGAGGTTTGTTCAGATTATGGCTCCACTGTTTTCACGTTTGGTACATGATATTCTTTTTTATTTATCAGGAGAGATGTTTTGAAAGGTCCTACTAACTCTTCTCGGATTATATATTAAGGACGATTTGATAATAATTTGATTTGATAAGTTTGTTTAGAATAGATTTTGATATTATTTTAAAAAGTAAATTTTAAGTTATTATAAACAATACTAATTTAATTTTTTATTTTAATTTTAATTTTAAAATAGTTAATATTTTTATATTTTTTTCAATTAAAATAATAATAATTTATCAATCACATCCAATAAATTAATAATATTTAATTTTAAATTAATTTTAACTATAATTTTATTTATTAAAATATTATTTTATCAACTACACCTATTACATTATTTACAAACTTTTATAATTTTTTTCATTCTTTTTTCATCATCTTTTCCTTAATCTAAACGACTAAACTTTTCACACACTTTTATTTCAAATTAATTTAAATTCATTTTTTCAAATTTACCTTCTAATCCAAACACATCTTAAGTGTGAAAAAAAATAATAAATTAGGAGTATCTTTACTTTAATTTTATTTTAGTATGAATATACTATTTATGATTATCTAGATAAAGAGATATGTGACTGTTACAATAAAATATGAATTATTTATCCTAATAGGTATATTTGGATTTGTAGATAGAAAATATATTTGTTGTGTGAGATTATTATATACAATAATATTATTCAATACAATAAAATAAAAATTTATGTATGGTTTCATAGATGTGAAATATAAGATTGACAATAATATGTATAAATATATTTGATTGTTTTAAAAAAAAAAATTATAAAAAGTGATTTAGGGATACATGAGCAAATCACAATTTCTCACAGTCCATTTTCAATAAAAATGTAATATAATAAATTAGGAGTCAATCCATGTATACATGATAGTCTTAATCTTAATCTTGATAAAGTGTTTTTTTATATATAAAAAAAACTTTCAAATTTAAAGTAAAAGACCATAAAGACCTTCTTACAATATTTACATTCATTTTTAAGAAAATAATGAATGGATAAAACGTAAATCACAATACATATACATACATATACATAAAACTCTGTTGTATATCTTGACTGATCAAACATAATTTGAATTTTTAAATTGTTGTATCATAATTTAAACTTCTTAATTGACCAAAACATAATTTGAATTTCTACATTGTTAAGTCATTTCTTAAACTTCTTAAGGAGTTGAAGATGACTTGAAATTTTACATTTTTCAAATCATTACTTAGACTCTTCAATTGACCAAACATAACATAAAGTTTTACTCTTCTTATACTTCTCAATTAACAAAACATAATTTGAATTTTCATATTTTTTATGTTATAATATGTGATGAAGAATACTGTTAAATATTAAGTCAGGTTATTGCTCATTGAATAATGTGATATGAATAGCCTATTAGACAATGAGCATGACAATCGTAAAATATAATGAAATCAATACTATAAAATTATGATATAAGTACCAAGTAAAATATCATCATCCTCCATACCTCGACAATGCATTCATCTATGAATATCAATCTTTAAAGCATCATATTGGTGAAATATTTGTGTTACCGAAACTTTTAAAGCTCAGATAATAATTAAATATATTTTTTCTTCTAGTATCTAATATCTTTTATAATTAATTTTCTAGTAATTCACTTTCCTTAATATTAGAGAGGATTCTTATAGAGACAACATAAGTTTAACTTAAAATAGATACTTAGAGTTATTAATTTAAATTAGATAAAATTATCAATAATTTCTACGTTATTCTTCTGAAAATAAAATATTAAAGATAATTTAAATTGTTGAATACTTACACAGCAAACACCATTTGACATTTTTTCCATGAAAATATTAAGGTCATGATACTAATCTACAAAAACATTTTTACATCTTAGATATTTAGGAAAAGTAATTAAATGTGAACCTTGTGAAACTCTAGGAATATAAATGTAATATTCAAAATACCCGTCACAGAAATAATTTTAGGTTTTATGAGAAGCAATTGTGAATTATTATAAAGTTTAACATATTTAATCAAACATACCCGCCACAGAAGTATAAATTAATTCAATTAAGCAAGGTTTCATATATCATAAAAGAACCTAACTACGGTATAATAATTTACCTTTACAGAAAATTTATTCTTAATAATTGAGTAATTGAATTTATTAATTATCATTGGGATGATCCCAAATATCTGAAAGGGACATTGATTTCTCAACCACAACCTGTATACTTGTAATTTTTCCACGCCCAATGTGTAAGTAGGATTAGGATTAGGTGTATCTCACAATTATGAATAAATAACCATGACTGCGTCATCAATTGTCATAATATTATTGAAATATCTAATAATTATTAGCTTTGTCTTCAATTCAAAATAAGTAAACATGACTATATCCAATTATGAATATATAGTAATAATAAATAAGATTATTAAAATGTCTAATAATAATTAACTCAAGCTCATATTTACTAATTGGTACAATTTTTAGCAGATAAATTTATGATAGAAAATTTAATAAAATACAAGGTTTGATAAATTTCGTTCCCCAACTTCAAACTATTTAACATGTTGCCTTCTACTCCTTATAAGCCTGTTGTGCATGATAAATATAATTTAAAATTAAGATATGATTATAAATCAATAAAAAATATAAAGCAACCCCCAACAAGGAGTTATGATAAGAAAATAGGCAAAGAGGAGCTTAATTTAAACTAACACCCTGTATGCATCTTAGATTTTGAAAATGATGAATGTTTAACTCAAAATAATAGAAAGAAGAGAAAAATTAGTTTTAAAGAGAAATTATAGTTTTCATAAAATGAAGTTTGAATAGTTAAACTTTTTAATTTTTAAATTTTTTACTTAATTAATAAAATATTCATATTTTATCTCATTTAAATTCACTTATACTCTTAGACTAAATT
>Ga0209700_109047_pt1 | contig 12009 bp, 7 predicted proteins | sample SiratroredBW_FD_187528 | JGI IMG/M metagenome (GOLD analysis project Ga0209700, IMG submission 187528) | Root nodule microbial communities of legume samples collected from California, USA - Siratro red BW (SPAdes) (version 2) | ecosystem: Host-associated > Plants > Roots > Nodule | place: USA...
TTTTTTTTTTTTTTAATCTGGAAAAGCAAACTTGCTGCTGAATTTGTGTGGCTTTGATGTTTATGTTAGATTTTGTTGGAAACAACATGGAATGTTTGAGTTCAAGTTATTATTCTGCAACTTCAACTGGTTTGGGTGTACTGGGATAGGTGTCTTGGTGCATGTGTTATGTTATAATAGACATCTTAAGATCATATACATGCTATTTTCCCTACCCAGTTATGAAATTTTAATTGGTAACTGATGATTATAATGAAAGTCAATATTATTGAGTGTTTAGGTAGGGATGTATGAGATAGACTAAGAAAATTAAATTAGGTCCTGAAATATGCATTGTTCAGTTTTTATCAATTGTTACTGGGTTGCTGGTGAGTGTAGTAATCTAGGGTTTGGAATAGTGCCAACTGCCATCAGTGATGCCGGGTCTGAGGATGTTGGGCTTGGTTTTAGTAGTTTTGGCAGGGGAGTTGCAACTGTGGAGGGATTTCTTATGTGAGATTGAAGAAAGAAATATCAAATTATTAAAGAGGAACTCATTATCCCTTCATATTTTATTCCTTTCCCTTGGTAGATAGTTATGTTCTGCAATAAAAGTTTGGAACTTGTGATCATAGAGAATGTATTTACTTCAAATCACATGGAAATCATTTGACACATCTCCGTTTATTTCTAGGTTAAATATATATTATTGCTCTGGACAAGACAGTTTAATAGCATGTTAGTAATATCTTTTGAATCCATGGTCAAAACGGTATTATAGTTGTGGCATATTTTTTATATATTGGTTTCAAAATGCTGGGTTTTGTGAATACAATATTTAAAACAAGATAGTTTACAAAGGAAGTAAATTATATTGCAAAATATGGTCTAATATTGCTATGGTACAACAGGAGTTGTTTACAAGTATAAAATTATCAATAATCTTCTGTCACTAGTTTTTGTTGGTGACCAATATACTATATTCTGAATTTAGAGACTGTTCATATACACATCTGGTTGTGTTTCCTAGCTGACTTTGCCTTATTTTTTTTTTGTGCTAATTACTAGACACTTTATATTGTAGCTGATCTTACATAAATCTCAAGTAGTCAGGTGTTGGATTTGAGACTTGTGTTCCATGTTCTTACATACTTTGGTTGCCCTCTCTGCTTTGTTGGTGTTGCATTGAGTTTCTATTTTTTTGAGTTATTTAGCATGTATTGTAAATTACAGCAGTGTGAAAGACCAGCATTGTTTACTGTGTAGCCTATATACTCCTTAGCTTCACAAATGATGAATAATTGTTCTGATATGAGTAATGTCTCTGAATCCGGACAATTCAAGGAAAAGTTGATTTTGTAGTTTTATTATCTAAAAACCATAAAGTACAACATGAGTTTGAACTTTGAAGTGAGGTGAAGTGGAAAAATTCCCTTGATAAAAGATATGCAATTATAAAAAAAATAGTCCTACTAAACAGCTAGTCAAAGTATTAAACTTATTTTATTTTATATATTGTATTTTCCTTTGCACTGCAGCAAGTAGAAAGTTGTCTATCAAAGGTTGAACAGTCACCGACAGATTCTATGCAAGATGCACTCTCTCCATCATTGAAAGCATTGATTGCTGACCAACTTTTAAGGCACTCAGATAAGGATGTTAAGGTTGCGGTTGCCTCTTGCATCAGTGAAATAACAAGAATCACTGCACCTGAAGCTCCTTATGATGATGATCAAATGAAGGTGTGCAGAATTTTTTTACCATAATTTATGAATGCACTTGACAATTATCATGCTCTTTACCAAAAAAAAAATCAGTAAATCAATTGAATCTTATTGATGATTTTTTCTTGCAGGAGGTCTTTCAATTAATAGTATCTTCATTTGAAAATTTGCATGACAAGTTAAGTCAATCATATGCCAAGAGAATCTCAATTCTGGAAACTGTTGCAAAAGTCAGATCATGTGTGGTAATGCTGGACCTTGAATGTGATGCCCTGATTTCGGATATGTTTCAACATTTCTTGAAAGCTGTAAGGTAGGACTGCCAGATTTTGACAAGTTCACCGTCATCATGACTTCAAAATTTAAAAATCTTGTCCCCTATTTTGTTTTACTTAAAACTTGATTTGATTTTTCTGATCTTTTACTACGTAGTCTGTGAACTATTTTAATGTTTTATTTTTTTCCTGCTCAGTACTTTTTGAACATTTACTAACTTGTGTGATGACTGATTACTTCTTTCAATGTATTTCTGCACTTGGGTTTTGGTATCTTAACTTGAACCAAGTATGTTTATTTAAATTTGGCTACAATATACTTTTTCACTAAAGAACAACAAAAATATGATGATATAGCAAATCAACCTAAATATCAGTTATATTAAGGGAAGTTGAAGGTATGATAAGAAAACAAATTAATAAAACTACAAGCAATATATTAATATATGGTGCCTCATCCGTATCCTGATTGTTAAAAAATTGTTCAATTTGTGTATTGTATTGAACCTAATGCTTGTATTTGTGCAATTTTATAATTGTTAAAATATATACAAATACATTTTTCTAGATGGTTAGAAAAACATAACGAGAGGGTCATGGTTTTTTGACCAGGTTCATTTTGTAAATTTCAGGGAACATCATCCAGAAAATGTTTTTTCGTCCATGGAAACAATTATGACCCTTGTTGTGGAGGAAAGTGAAGATATATCCTTGGACCTGCTGTCTCCACTACTGGACAGCATTAAGAAAGACAATGAGGTTGTGACAGTTACAATTTCATCCTTTTAGTAAATTGCGATTTTAAACCTGAACCATGTTTTGTTGTTCAAATTTTATCATTGTCTTGATGTTGATAATCATTGAAATCTAGGAAGCTTTTCCAATTGCCCAAAAATTGGCGGAGAGGGTTCTTGAAAATTGTGCAACCAAGCTTAAACCCTACTTGGTTCAAGCAGTGAAATCCTTGGGTATATCTGTGGATGATTATAGTGCTGTACTTGCTTCAATATGCCAAGATACATCTGATGATTTGGAGAAAAATGATACATGTGTGACTAGTGAGCATGTGGTAAGTTTTCTGTTGGTCTTTTGTCGATTAATGTTTGAAACATTTCATGGTGAGAACATTCATGAAGTTTTCTTGTGGTCATTTTGATATTTTTCAGGAAGATAAGAGCGAGTCAGCAAAACAATCACTGGAGGAGTCAACACATGTATGTCCCTAATTTAATACTCCTGCTTTTTATGTGTTGTTTTAGACTTTTATTATCCAGAATTGACACTGGAATATGGTTATTGTCGTTTGAGCAGGTGGTTAAAAAGGATTCGAGGGAAGTTACATCCTCTCAACAGGAAAATCCTGATGCTAATAAATCTCCTAACTCGGTCATGAGCTATGGTATTGCATGTGTTGGAGAAGATACTGCTTTAGCTGATTCCAATCCCATTAAAAAGCAAGAGGATGCTGATTGTTCTAACCAATCCGAGGGTTTGAATATATCTGGTCGTGAGGTGCATAATGATTTGGACACTGAAAAGGTTGACAATAGTAAACAAAAGGAAGGAAAAGGTACTAAAAGATCACGAAAGAAATCAAGCTCTTCAACTAAATCGGCAAAACCTTCCAAGGTTCAAGTTGCTGCTAATGAGAAGGAAACTGAGAAAATGCCTGACTATGAAAGCAACAGTAAAATAGTTCCCAGTTCCCCTCATGAGGAACATTTTGTTGAAGCAGCAGGACCTTCAGAGAATAAGGAAGAAATTGATGCTAAGATTTCATCACCGAAGGCAGTAAATGATGAATCTGAAGTTGTTACTTCTCCTCCCAGTGAGAGCCTCAATGATGAAAATCATTTAAAGAAACTTGGACGATCAAAAAAGAAAGACAACCCTGTAAAAGAAGGGGCTGCTTATGATGTTTCAAAGGTTTCTGGAGGAGCTAGTGATTCTGAAGCCAAACCTGCGAGGCGGTCAGTGAAAAAGGCACTTGGTCAAAAGTCTGATTTGAAAAAATCTAGTGTGGTAGATTCAGTAAAAAAAGGAAGTGGGTCAGCAAATAATGCTGATGCTAAAAAATACTCAGCCAAGAAATTAGATGAAAACAAAAAGGGTAGTGGTGGATCCTCTTCAAGGCAGGTGGAAGACAGGAAAAAAGGAGGTCGGGGTAAAGCTAAGTCTGAAACAGATGCGGCAAAATCATTTGCTATGAATGTCGACAAAGTATATTTTTTATGTTTTATACTGTGCTTACGTCTTGGCTACTATTTTTGAATACTATTGGTACATGATTTTATTATACTTTGTTCTTTCTTAAAAGTAAAACATTAAAGGAATCATTGTTCTTCATTTAGGAAATGGTTTCTTCTCCGAGGTCTGGTACAAAATCTACTAAAGATGAAAGTTCAGAGGAGACTCCCAAGGCAAATGTGAAAAGGAAACTTACTTCAGGAAAAGAAAATGTATGTATCCTGTTTTGTATGAATTTTTAAATTCTGTTATTGGCTTTAAGGATATATTCGTTGGGGAACTTTTTCTTTGGGAGAGTCCTTGATCTGGCATGCCTAACATATTCCAGAATTTCATTGTGTTCTTGCATTGATTTCCAATTAACTGACTGTTTTTTCAGGAATCTGATACGAAGGAATATGGTGAAAACCTTGTCGGTTTACGGGTCAAAGTTTGGTGGCCTAAGGATCGTGAGTAAGTCCTTAGTATGTCTTCAATTTTCATATGCTGTACACTCTCAGCATATGGTTGTCTGACCTGTGTGACATTCGTATTTAGACTTCTTAATCTGGACGAATATTGCTTTGTGTTCAATGATCATGATATTTGTTTTGTGCATAATATTTACAGTCACACTTACTACATGTATCTTTGTGTTAAGCTTTTTAAAGCTTTTTATTGAAGTTATCATGATCTTGATGGTTAAAGTTCAAGATTTCCTTTCTTGTCCCACACACTTTTCCTTAAATTAATTTGGCAGTTTATATGTTAGACTTTGACTTTCTAATTACACAAATTACTTAAAATAAACTGTATCTTTTGTAAAATTTGGTATGACTAAGTTTTGATATGAAATGTATTGACAGAGTATATGTTTGAATTAAAATAGTGTATATCATCATGCACATTCTATTTATGGTCAGTTTACTTGTTCAAATCGATGTAATGGAAACATTTAATGTATACTTTCACTGACATTTAATCTGTTTCAGGTTTTACAAAGGTGTCATTGATTCTTTTGATTCTGCAAAAAAGAAGCACAAGGTGATTTGACTGTGCATTAAGTCTCCTCTCTACCCATACCATCGCTGACAAAAAGCTTTATATATTCTTTTTTTGTTTCTGTGTTGCACTTCCATTAAAGTATCTTCAACATTTGCTCTATACTCTAGATGGCTTAATATCTTAGGTTGGATGGGGGCTTACATTCATTGGTATTATTTCAAATTATGAAAAAACATAACATTCTACTACTGTTATGGCCCATTTGTTTGAGCCATTATTTAATGAGAAAATTAAAATGCATTTTTTAAATTGAAAGAAAAAACCCATAATTTCTACCTCCCTCCATATAATTCATGGGATTTAAGAGGATTAGTTAATGTAGTCAGTGGAGTTAAACTCGTTAATTTATAATATTTTACCAAAATTACCCTTCTGATTATTGGGACTCATCGGAGTTAGTTAATTTATGCTGTCATCTTCTCCCTTTAACACAAGAGAGAGAATATATTTATCTTATTAATTTATAGTATTTATATGTTTACTACAAAAAGTGTAAAGTAATTAAGAGTATTTTGGTAAAAAAATTTATGCAAGAAACAATTGGAAGACAGTCTTTAAAAAATGGACAAAACTTTCTAAAAACAATATTATCTGTATGGACAAAGGAAGTATCTGGAAATGTTTTTCTGGAAAATAAAAGTAAAACACAATCTAAAGGGGGAGGTAAAAGTAAAAAATCTAGCTGAATGAGTAGTGCGTGAATATAGAGCTATATCGGACAAACACTTTTTTCAAAGCTTATCCAAATACAGGCTATTTTATGTTCTGGCACTGTTCTCTATTTTAGGTCTCGTATGATGATGGTGATGAAGAAATACTAAATCTTGGGAAGGAGAAATGGAAGGTCATTGAAGAGGACTCAGATGCAGATGAGGTTGGTCTGTACCTTTTCCTTCTTACACTGAATTTTCTGCTTATAAATTAATAACAACTATTTCTGTGGACAGGAAGAACGAAGTGATCGTGCAAGTCTTGATGCTCCCATTGATATGTATGTGCTGCATATTGTTAATATCAATTTTTATAGATATGTATTATATGGCTGTATTATCTTATATTTTTCAGGTGCATGTTTTTATGGAGCTTACTGGGTGTATTGTGTTACCCTTTTTGCTGAAATTGTGTCTCTGTGATCTTGGCTTAGTTGGTGCTGTTGTTTATGCTTGCTATTGATTTCTTGGATACATTTTTGAAAGAAAGCGACCATGATACACATGACCCCAAAACCTGAACCTACTCCTTTTGCATGTATATATTTTGTGATATGATTTGCCTGTCTTAAGTTGGTGCTTTTGATATGATTTGTCCTATAGCATAGTTCTGAACCAGTCTTCTTGTCCCTTTCTTTCTGGTATGTCCAGGGTATTTAATGCTGTGCTTTTATTTGATCTTCAAATCATGTCTGTGGTCTTTGATTATTGAAGCGGTTGAAAATCCAGAGAATGTAAAGGTTGTGAATCTTCTTATAGATTGTGTTGAGTGCTACAGGAAATATTTTAAAAAGTAAAAACTATTAATATCCTTTAATTTAATGTAACTGTTTAGAGAGATTGAGATTGAGAAGTTTCAGATATTTGGACTTCTTGGCTGTTTGTATTTTTGTATGCTCGTGAAGTAATTGGGCTATCTGCTGGGCATTGGTTTGATTTGTATCAATTAAGAATTTGATAGTAGATTTTTTGTTGTTCTTCCTGTGTTTTGAAGGATTCAAATGGATGTGTTTTCTTTATTGCTCTTTTTGCTATTTCTCTTTGATGTTGTGGCAAACATGGCTTTCTATCTGTTTTTTTATTTGGTCTTGTTTACATTGTATTGTTCTCTGATCCTATTCAGACCACCAAAGAAGAAAGGGAAAACGAGTGATGGTGAAAGAACCAAACAAGGAAAGATGGATGTTTCTTCCAGAAGGTTGTTTAATATCAATTTATCTATTTTAGTGTCACCTCTTGTTGGATATCTAAATTTTTCCATCAATTTGCAGTGGTGGAGTAACTAGTAGATCAAAAAATGTATCTACGAAGTCTAGCCAAAAGTCCAAAGATGACAACAAATCCAAAGATTCCAAGACAAGTAGAAAACCTGAGGATGAAGTTAATAGAAAATCTAAGGACAGTACTCCTAAAAGTTCTAGCAGTAAGTCCATTGTTGCTGCTAAAAAGCGCAGTAATAAATCGAAAAATACTGATACTTCCAACACTAGGGAATCAAAGGACCATGACACTAGCATGTCAAAAACCACTTCCAAGTCTAAGCAAGAAATTCTAAAAAGTGGAAAATCCAAGAAAACAACCCCAATGACTGCCATTTCCAAAGGAAAATCTTCCAAAAGTGGTGGAAAGACTGATGTTAATGGTACCGGTAAGGTGAAATCTGGTTTATTGAAGAGAAAAGATTTTGAGAATGAAAATTCAGATGTTTCTGAGGGAGAGGTAGAAGATGTCAAGGGCAAGACTCTAACTTCATCTAAGGCACACGGAAGTGAGGTCAAGAGTGGAAAGAAGCGTCGGAAAAGCTAGATGTGGGTATTTTTTCATGCTGTTTATTCCTTAACTGGGTGCTTGTCTTCTACGTATCACTTTATTCTTCCTCAGAGAATTTAATTCTTCTTTCTATGGCTGGAGTGATGAAATGAATTTAAGCCATGTATCAGGTAGGTTTTCATCGTTTGTGGTAGTTATCCCGATGTTACCACTGTCATCTTTAGTTATTAGTTAGGCTACTTTAGTTCTAGTATGAGGTACTGTCTTTAGTTGTTCTAGTCTAGTTGGATGTTATTTGAAATCAATACCTGAAAATGTTTGGCTAGCAACCTTCATTCAAAGAATGCTGACTACTTACCCAATCAAATCAAACGATTTTTGCAGTAATTGAGCTATGGTTGTTGTTTTGTTGAGACATTACTTAACAGCATAATTCATGTGGTGGAAGCTATTAAAGTTGGTCAGTTGGGGAACACTAATCCTTCATTTGGTAATTAGATGAGTTCATCCATACGAAATATACAAGTACCATTTTGTCTTAATTATGTATGCTATAGAACATGAATATTAATAAAAATTAGGAATAGAATAGCTTTTGAAATATGAAATATTTTACTTGATTAATTCAATCTTACTATTATATTAAAATACTTTACAATATATTGATTACAATTTATTATATATTATGATGATTTTTTTAATGGTTTTAATAAAATTCTAACAAGTTTTGCTTACATTTAAGTTTGTTCATATTATATTAATTTAATTGTAATAATGGCAGAGTAATATTATAATTACTAACTTATAGAATAATTTATTAATATCAGATGCAAATATAAATTAAAAATTTTGTTTGATAAATTTAATAGTGAAATATTATAGTTAAATTGTGAATCTTTTAAATATGATTAATGTTTTTCTTTTAAGAAATATCAATTATACTTAAAAGTAAAAAGAAATATTTTTTGTATTTATTATTTATAACAAACAAAATAAAATTATTTATGCAACAATTCTTGAAATCTCAATTTATTTAGAACATTATTTATAAGGAAAAAAATTTCTTAACAACCGTAATAACTACATGATAACTGTGAAATGATTATTAACGTATCATTGTATCATTGTTCATTTATTATATAAAAACGATCTTATAAAACATTTGGGGCCTTATTTACATATGTAAGTAAACCTTTACACAGTACATTTCAGATCTTTAATAAACATTAGACATAAATAATGTGTTTAGCTCACTCTTTTTTTAATATAACTATCTTATTGATCTATTTTCTATCTTATTTTCTTAATTATTAACAATTAAATATTTTTATATTTTTGAAAATTAAATACATTTTACTATAGTTACAAATAAAAAAAAACTAAAAAAAGTAAATTTGTGGAGAATTTTATCCGGGTAGGAGAATTTCAACTGCACGTAAACTCAATCTCAGATTCAGAACCGGGCAACTCCTAAAATGGAGAGCCAGATTTAAATTTCAAACTTTTAAAACAAAACATATATACATCCGTAAATAAAAAGTAGTCCATAATATATTGTTTCTATTTTTCAATAACCACATTTTGTTATTTTTATGAATTTATGCTTATAAATATTAATGCAAGTTTTTAATCATAAATTAATTTGAGCAGAACAATATAATCAAATAGTAAAGTAAGAAAATTTATTATCAATATATTTAATAAGGTAAAAATATTAATTATATTTTTCTCTCTTTATATATATATATATATATATTTATTGTTTTTCACTGTTTTTCACATTGCATTTCACGGATCCGAAAAATAAAGGGAAAATAAGTGTTGGTGAGTCAAACAAGCAAGGAAAGATGATCCTTCTTCCAGAAGATTGGTGACTATCAATTAATCTATTTCAGTGTTTAATATGTAAGTTGTTTACATCAATTTGCAGCTATGGAGCTGATAAAAAAATAGTAATAAATTGAATCGAACCATGATGAAACTAACACACCAAAATCCTCTGTCAAGTCTAAACATGAAACTTTCAGAAGTGGAAAATCAAAACTAGAAACCCTGAAGACTACCTTATTGAAAGGAAAACTTCTAAAAGGTTAATCTGGTTTGTTGGTGAGGAAATATTAATATTAAATGTAACCTACACACATGTTGAATATTTGTAAGTTGCTATAACTTTTTTTTTTGGCAGTCATAGATCATTGAATAATGCAAGCTCCCATTCAAATGCTTATTTTTATGTAAATTTTTATATTCATCCTATTATTGTATGGACACATTAATATATTTCCATTTTCATTGGTTTTGTTATGACCAGCATTTACTTCTATGAAGTAGTTATGAATGTTGACAATGTAAGCATATTTTTTTACATGGCTTCATTGGTGGGAAGTAGCTATCAGCATTTTTGATTACCAATGGTTGAAAAATTAATTGTAGATGCAAGTTACACTTTTAGGTGATTTTAATAATGTAGACAATATAAAAAGTATACATATTTTAATTGGTCCTTTAAATATATTAAACATCTCTTAATGGGATGATATTGTATTTTGATTTATTACTAGAATAATCTACATCATCAACTATGTTCTTGGCCTGTTCTTCTCTGATGATTTATAACACTTGATATCTTTTTATTGATTTATTTCTTGTTTATTAAAAAATAAATTTGTCTGATTAAATAATGATATAGATAAAATGATTTATCTCTTTTTATAATGGTATAGATTAATAAGATATAAAAAATTATGTTGCGACTCAATTCTAAACTGTATTGTAAATATAAATAATTAGTTATGAAATGTATGATTGAATTAATTAAATTATTATGTTAAAATATATTTTAAATACGAAAACAAATATACTGTGAAAAAAATGCAAAGTTAAATATAAATAAAATAAGAAGTGTTAGTGTTATGTATTAATAACATACGAAATGATTTTCTAAAATTCAAAATAAAAACTTTCTTCTTTTCAAAAAGGTATTGTTAATCTCAGCGCTATGTTCTTTACAAATCTGTATGACTTACAATATTTAATCCAACATTGTGAATTTTGTCTATGGTTTATGTCAGATGAGTTTTTTTGAATTATTATATGTCTAAAACACAATAACTTATTCTGATAGGAGTGGATTAGATTGGTCTGCAATAAGGTTTGGTGAAAATGGAACTTATACTCATCTAAAAGTCTGGGAGTGACACAATAATAAATTTTGGCTACAAAAAAAAAAAAATAAGAAAAAAAAATCATATTGAGAAGATAAATTAAAACCTCAGTGAAATGCTACTTATATCTCTTATACTAATCCTCAAAACTTCTTATTGATAAATTTTGTATTTGACTAGTTAACACTCCCAGCTATCATTTACTATATGTCCTTTTCAGTTTATAAGAAAAAAGCTGCACAAATAACAGAAAAAAAATGACAACTTAGATTATATGAAAATACATATTTACCAACAAGATCTAACACAACTGATACAGAGTTACTATTTTTTTTTTAAATATATTGTGAAAGGTTATATTCTAAACATCGATTTAGAAATTTCTGCATAAGGTAATATTTGACTAAGTAAATTAGTCAAGTGTGATTTACTATTTATTCATTTTTCATTTTTCAGTTAACTTGATCACAATGTTTTTGATATTAGAATTTTCTTATGTTATTATTTAATATTGACACATAAATAAACGATATATTTTTAAAATAATTTTAACCCAACTAGTTTTAGGTAAAGAAAAGAAGAAATAAGAAAAGAATATAACATTAGTCAATGTTATTAATTTTATTATTTCACGTCAACTATTTTTAGGTGAAAAAAAGAAATAAGAAATAAATATAAATTTAGTTAATGTTATTAATTTCATTGCTACTAATATTTTCAATTATGATTACATATCAGTATTTATGAAGATAAATTTAATGTTAATTTCTTAATCATTATCAATATATTTTGAATATTTTAAAAAGTCTCATACTGATTCCACAGTATTCTAAATACTTATTCTCCTTATTCGAACTAGCATAAATTATTTTACTGTAACATGGTTTAGTATTTTAAAAATATATTTCCTTATTTATCTTTTAAGGAAGTTTATAACAATCTTAAAAATGTGATGTTTCTTCTAAAACTGTTTTTTTTTTTTTTTTAAAAAAATTTTTTTTTATATTTTTTATTTTATTTAAAAAACTTTTTTTTTTATTTTTTATTTTATTTAAAAAACTGTTTTTTAATATATTTTAAAAAAACTGTTTTTTAC
>Ga0209700_109051_pt1 | contig 12004 bp, 6 predicted proteins | sample SiratroredBW_FD_187528 | JGI IMG/M metagenome (GOLD analysis project Ga0209700, IMG submission 187528) | Root nodule microbial communities of legume samples collected from California, USA - Siratro red BW (SPAdes) (version 2) | ecosystem: Host-associated > Plants > Roots > Nodule | place: USA...
ATCTAATCATCTCATATATATATATATATATATATATATATATATATATATATATGAATATAAATTATTTCTTTTATATTAATTATTTTAGTTTTAACATTTTGTGCTGTAAAATTATATTATTATTTTTACTTTTAGATATTACATATTGTTATATAATTAGAAAATTTTATATCTCTCCATATTTACTTTTTTCATGCATATTTTTCAGTCATCTTGAATAATAAAACAATTTTAATAATGGCATTTAACATGTTACTATTGTTAATGTTATTTTTTATATATTATTTTCACTTAATTCCTTGTATAATTGTTATTGAATGAAATTATGACTATTAATATTTCTACATTCTTAATCTATAAGTAATTCTTCATATGCGTTTTCATTAAATGAAATTGTTAACATGTTTTTTGTACGCGATAATGAATTTATCAAGAGTGACATGTCAAAATTAATTTAATTTAATTTAATTTTCAACGTATATTTTCCTTAATTTTTAAGATATAATTCATACTTTTTTTAAACTTTCCATTTACTATGAATAAAATAAAACACTGCAATAAAAGAAATATGAACTAGACAGTTTCTTAAAAAACAATGAAACAATAAACTAGAAAATTAAACATTTGTGTGTTAATGTTTGGATAAAAGAATACAAAATAAAACAAAAATAAAGGGCTTAATATAGTCTTATTTGGTCTGTGAAGGACTTAAATATTCTCTTTCATTGTTTGGTAGTAACATGAACAATGTCTTCTGAATTGAATCCACATGGAGAAACACAAAGGGATCAAGGAATCCAAATTAAATTTGTTTGTGTTAGACATCTAAATCAAGATTATAGGGGAGTAGTAATTCTGATAGAGAATGGATAGTTTATGTTAGGAAAAAAAAGACATTAATTGTTAATGGGTTGTGTCAGTTAGGTAGTTAGGAGGATGAAGGCAGTTAGGACGAGTTTGGGATTTTTAAACCAACAAAGGGAGTTTGGGTTGGTTGTTCAAACTTGTTAGAATGTTTACGGATTGAATTCTGTGTAAAAAGAATCTCTAAATTCCTTTAAAAGTTCCGTGTAACTGCAGATACTCATTTTTCTCTGCTATTGTTGTGGAGTGAGTTCTTTGCTTCCTAAGAATTTGCCAATAAATAGTTTTAATAGTGAAATATTTATCACTAATATCTACATTAATATATTCCAATGAAGTTTAAGAAATTATCGGAATGCTTTTGAATTTATGAATTACTTAATATAATTTCTATTAAATAGTTTTTCATTTTATTTTTGAAAGCATCTAGGAAAGAAAGTAATGATTCAATAATAAAATCTCGAGAAGAGGTTATTATGAGATATTTTCTCATTGAAAAATCACTAGAAAAATTTTTAAGACTACAAAAGTATATGAACTTCTACTTGTATTTTACATCTCGATGATATCTTTTTGTTTTTGTACCGTTTCAGATAGTTCTTTTCACAGTCTTATGCACCTTTTCGGAACTTCCGTCATGCTTCTAGTCAAATTATTATTAGTTCTTATAATTACACAAGTTCACGTTTGACGCCGGGGCATGGGACAAAATTTCATTCCATAGATGAAAGTGAGGAAAAAAATCAAAAGAGGGAATCGTGTAAATTCTACAAATAATATTAGAAAATGAAACGCTACATTAGGATTAGGATATCAAAATCATAAAAGGTTACCAATTTATTGAATGGTAGGGTCCCTCCCAGTGCTAAATGGCAAACAACTCAAAAGCTAATATATTACAAAAAAAGTGTCAATCACATCCTCAATGTGGACACATCTGATGAGATGCCATTTTGGCATTGCTTTCCAATAACTAATAGTATATCCCATCCTCTCTCCATTGTCTCTTGGCTGAGAATACATTGAATCATGTCATCACACAAGAAGATTATGGTTGAGTTTGAATGCCTAGGGAATCCCATATAATGTTTGCCCCTTACTCTAGCCACCAATGAAGCCTAACCGGTGAAGAATGATAGCCAAAATCAGCATGCATATTGCAAAGATCATGCCAGGCTTCCCTAGCAGCCAGTTCTTTGTCTTTCTTGCAGATTCAACTCCTCTTTGAATCCTGTCTGCCCAAACCATCTACAAACACAAAGTGAAAAAGTTCATCTTAGTATTACAATAAGTATACAACCACCCAACCTAAACTTATCTACCCCTATAATATGTTTTTTCAATTAACCAAGGAATATCCTGAAGCCTAATATTTTACAAGCTGATCTCACTTTCACTTGCATTGTATCCTACCTTTCCTAGAATTGCCACAAGTCTATTTTACCGTCCTCATTTTAGGTACAAAATTTTATTGATGAAAACAAACCAAATGAAATATAGTGTAGAGTTTAGGCATGAAGATACCATTTTATCCAAGCTCTCCGGTGACATGGATGAGACGGCTTTCTGAGCTCTTGCTGCCTCTTCTGGTGAAAGCTTAACCCCAAATTGTTCACCCATGTTTGCCATCATTTCTGGGCTCATATTTTTAATCATGGATGTGAACATCTGCCCAAAACAACATTAAACTTTTTTAAGAGAATATACTGAAGACAAGAATGTTTCTAGATAGAGAATCTGTAGAACTTGTCAAAATAAAACACAAAATGAGCACACGAAAAGTCAATCTCAGAAATGGGAGGTGACAACTAAAAAGTAACACAGATTCATAATTAAAGAGAATACCTAATCAGAAATAACTCATGGTAACATGGAGTAGTAAAGAGGGAAACTTGATTCCATTTAAATTCCAGACAGGTAAACGTGAAAGAAAGCTAGTGATCATTTTATGTACTTAACCAGTAATACAAGCATACCTGCCGCATGGCTGGATCTTTCATCTGGTTTCTCATCTGTTCTTGTAGATCAGTACTCGACGAAGGAAAGTTAGACTGCGAAGCACTTCTCATATTTGGAAACATATTACGAGAAGAACTTGATTCCCCAAAATTTGTAGGTTCACTAGTACTTGATGATGGGATGTTGGACTGATAAACATTTCTTTGGATCTCATCTACTGCTGCTGCTGATGGCATAGATTCTTTCCCTTTCAGTGAGGATGCCATTTCAAACATCTTCTTAAGTTCATCAGGTGGCATTTTACTCATCATATCACTTGCTGCTTTAAACATGTCAGGTGTCACATTGGGAGGCATTGATCCTGGGTTGAAAGAAGAATCAGGGGGACCTCCTCTAAAAAATTGGTTGTCCCCTTGAAATGAAGAAACCATGTCAAGCATTTTTTGCAGTTCATCAGGCGGCATCTTACTAATCATATCAGAGGTAGTTTTGATCATATCTGGGGACACATCTTTGAATTGTCCAGCATTCAGAGAAGCCAACGTGGCAGGATCAGTGTTCGAAATGAAGTTCTGGAATGACCTATAGAAAATAAGAAAACATTGTCACTAATAATTAAATTAAAAATAAAACAAAACATGGTTATGTCCTGTTTGGATAAATTTTTCCATAAATATCTATAAAAGAAAATAAGAAAGAAAAATGAAGTTTCTCCACAAACTAAAATTAGTTTGTGTAAAACTAAAACTCAGATATTGGATATGTCAATATAAAAACTTCTATAAATTAGCTTATACATAGCCAAATTTAGCTTTTAGAGAAGTTTATTGCATTTCTTTTTCTCCTACAAAAGCTTATACAGAAGTTTATCTAAACAGACCATTTACACCTCTTATAAAAATGCTAACTACCTGACAGCTTGAGGATCTCTTCTCAATGCATCTAAATTGTCTGCATTTGATTTTGAATTTCCAATGTTAGCTGTAATGCTACTATTAGAGGTGTCACTAGATTTTTTTTGAACCACTGTTTGTTCCAAAGAGCTTTGAGGAGGCACATCCTCGCCTTCTTCAGTTATTTCTTCGATTACTAGTCCTACAGGCATGATGCAAACAAGGTTAACCTAAATATGACATTTATTACAACCATAAAGCTGATGGGGTAAAGGCAAAGTGAAAGGTAAACTAGAAAAATTAATTGCAGGTACACATACTGCTAGTCGATTGCTCACCACCTCCCATTGCCAATTTTTCCTTGGTATCCCTGAAATAAACACACTTCATATAAGCTCATTTCTAACATACTAATTCTTTTATTATAGATTACACAAGATTCAATAGAAAAAACATAATGGTAAACACATCACAAATTTACTTAACCCAGCATACAATCCAATACTTACATTGACTTATGGTAGAATTTGAAGAAAAATTACTCATAAATCATAATTAGAGACTCATAAATTACATCAGTAGATGTGTCGTACATATATTTAATAAGTAGATCAATAAATATTTCTGTTTATTAGAGAGGTGCAAATATGTGGAAGGAAGCAACATCATACCGTAAAAGCTGTGCAACTGTATCATCATCAGGGGCCACTTCAAGTGCCTTGCTCAGATCAGAAACAGCATCCTAGAAAAATCATGAATGGCATAAGTATAACTGAAATACAATGTCAATCTTAATGTAAAAATGTTAATTGAGTCACAACAAAGCTCACATTTAGTTGACCTAGTTCCTTATATGCTTGACCCCTTCGATAAAGAGCCTTAAGGTTCTTCGCGTCATATGCCAGAACCTACCATAGTTAAAGCACATTAATGCACTGCTAGGATGAAACAGCCAATTTCCAAATAGCCAATTAAAATCAAAACTTTATTTGCATTGTTACAGAAGCAAAATAGCACGGAGAAATTATTTCTTACACAATGCAATTGCAATGTAATCTTTCTTTCCTATCTTCTAAGCTGAAGAATATCCACATAATACCCACTACTTCAATATTGAAGTTGGCTATTACAGTTTCCGATTTAACAGCATATCTCAATGGCAAAAGAAAAAAAATTACAAATACCTCAGAACCTTCTTTTATGCACTCATCATACTGCCTTGTCTTCAAGTAACAGGACATCAAGTTGAGAGAACATGCCAAAAGAAGCTTTCTACTTTGGAAAGATGGAACCTCTCTAATGTTTTCTTTAGCCTGTAATATTAAAATTAAATTAATGTAATAGAATAAAAAAATGATAATTTCAGCCCAAGTCTGAATTCTCAAAACAGAGAGAGATGGGAAAAAAAATGTGTGAGAGACTGTAAAGTGGCCACAGAAAGTTTACTTACAAGCATATACTTCTTCAAAGCTTCACTGAACTTTCCTTGACTATGAAGTACATTGCCCTGCAAGATTTAGTTTTAGTTCATCAAGGCACACGATAGATATTTACAGAAACCGAATTTGTAATAAGTTATCAGGGTGGTAGATAGTGCAATGACACCATATACATTTTCCGATTAGAACATTCCATTGAACTAAATAACTATCCAAATGTAATTTCATTTATGTATCTGTCTCAATGGCTCAATAGTTATGGAAAAACATTTTCCTCATTGTATCATAATTTGGTTTTTCAGCAGATAACTTAGGTTTTAAGGAGTAACACGCTGCCACACTGTCATATCATAGTATGCATCACTCTTTCATACCCCAAATTGTCTTCCTTTTAGCCTAAAACATCTATTCATCTCATTGTTTCATTTCATGCATAAGTAATCAATACATATGATAAAAGAAAAAATTTTCCAGTGGTTTAAGGTTCATGTTTTACAAAGACATTACTAGCTGAAGTTCTCCCTAACAACTCACCTGCTTCTTTAACATCTCAGCTGCACTCAACTGATATTTGATCTGGGCATCAACCCGGGATCGCATGGCTGCCACTTCATCAGGGGACGCATTGGCCATCTTCTCACCAATCTCAGCCATTTCTTCCGGACGGGTATGCTTTAACTGCTCAGCAGCAAGTTTAAAGTCTTCAGAACTCATGTTCCTCATGCTCTCCGAGGCCATCCTCATCAGCTCTGGATTAGACATCATCTGCAATTCCAAGTAACATTGCACAACCCTACAATTAATTTGATCCTATATACAGACCTCGGCATCAAAAAAACCCAAAACATGTTCCCTCACATCAAAAACCAAAACACTTATCCTAAATACAAACATTCCATACCCTAATATTCAAATTTAAATTCCACAAAACACAGACATTAAAAAAAAGGGTTTAACATAGCCAAACCATATTTATAAAAAGCTTTAGATTTAGAGCTTCTTCAACCAAAACCGCACATTTTTGCACATCTTGCACCCTCCGAAAAGGGCATCATCACAGAGGGATGAATTCATAACAAATTAGAGTTAATTCAGTCCAAGATTTAAACAAAAAAAATCCCATGGCAGCAATTGTGGCCGCATCAGTAGCAACTTTTTGCAAAACCAGCGATCGCGACAAAATTGCAAATGCCACAGAAATTTAAAAACCTGATTCTGACATTGCAACTCAGAGCAACAGAGATAATGCGAGAAACCCACAAAACAGAATTGCATGGAAAAGCAGAGAAGGATAAAAGGCACACCTGTTGTTGGATCCGAGCCAACTCAGCCGGTGACATGCGACTCATCTGCTCCTGAGCGATTCTGATCAAATCGGGATCCATCATACCGTTGAACATTCTCGATACCCAATTCGAATCTGAGCAACCCCAGCACTTCAAAAACGAAGCTTGAGACAATTCTGGGGAAAAGGGTGCGTGGCTGTTGCTCTTTGGAATGGAACAACCCTTGCAAAAGTTAAGGAACGTTTTCTTGCTATGTTTGTTTTAGGAAACTTGAGGAGAAGGGAACAAAATTGAGGAAACGGGGAATTGGAAGAAAAAAAAAAAAAAAAAGGGGTCCGATTTGGAGGTGCCGCCTACCAAATCTGAAAAGAGGAAAAACAAAATAAAATAGGAATGAAACAGGAAAGAGAGAACCAACGCGAACAAACAAGACGAATATGCCTAAAGAGGGTCGTTTGATATTATTACCCTTTTGTCCTTTTTCACGTTTTTGTGATCTTAAATTTCTTCTTCTTCTCGGCACTCGCTGTTGTTGCTTTCTTAATTATGAAACACAAATGCAGTGTTGTTCTGTGCTGTAATTCGACCGTCATGGCTATTTATTTACCACCAGATAAGATAGATTATTATATCTTGTTTTCAATAATTTTTGGTATATTTAGAAGATATAACTAATCTTTTGAATAATCTTGTTTTGACTAATCTTTTGAATAATCTAATTACTGGTATTATTGTGTTGATCCATTGTAACTTTGTTTGCTAAAAGAAATTTGTGGTTATTATAACTTTAAATTTTCTGTATTTAAAAATATTTGTTGACCGCTGTAACGATTTTTTTATCTCTAAATATATCTATTTTAATATTATGACATATCATTTCAATTTTTTGATCTTTATGTTAAAGATAGTGAGTGTACAAATATTTTTGAGTGATTAGGTGGAGGAAAATATTTGTTAACAACATTAGCATCGATGGATATGTGTCCGTGTATAATGTTATTGCATTTCACTTTTTCATAAAACTTTTAACAAAAAGTTAAACAATTTATTAATATGGGATGTATTTATTTTATTTTTTATGTATTTTGTTTACATTTTAAATTATTAATTATTTTATTTACTTTTCATCCAGGATATGAGATTAAGAAATCACGATTTGAGACAGTTTCCGCAAGCTGCGAACTGGTTAAAAAAATAGGAAAAAATGGATAAAGTCTATAATAATGGGATATATTCATGTCATATGACAACCAATCTTACTAAATATTTAGTAAATATATGAATTTTGTTAGAGAAAAAAAAAACGCTAGTTGAATAGTATTTTTTTTTAAATTGCTTAGAAAATACTTTATCTTTTAAAATTGCTTTTACAACACTTCGTTTTTTTTATCGTGGCATAAAAATGTGCTTTTTTATGGTCTTTAATCCAAAGTTTCAGCTCTATTTTTATAAATGAATTCAACTATTTATTTATAATTGATAATTATTGTGAAAAAAATACAAAACGCTCTTAGGAATACATTAAATCAAATAACATAATTAGAAAACTTCTAATTTTTAACTAAGATTATGTTTACCAAGAAATACATATAATATAATATATTGTAATATCCTAGAAAATAATTTTAGAATAAAAATTAAACTAAAATTTAGTTAAATAATATCTAAATATTTTTTAACAAACAAATTTAAATAAATAAATAAACCAATTATTTAGTTTTTACTTTATAGTGACAACCATCTTTATTCACTGTCTCTCTCAAATGTTGCTCTTCTCATTTTTTTTCTCTCTAAAATTTCGTCTTTCTTTCTTATCAAATTGAGGATCGAAGGTCGTCTCTAGATTCCTGGCGTTGGGTAGAGCAAGAGTGTATGATTAAATTCTTGAACAAAGATAGGTTGCTGTGATTTTAGGTTTTTGAAACTCATTCTATAGAGGCAAGGGAACTTAGATGTATGTTTTCTTATAACTGTTGTAATTACTTGTCTTGTGAATTTGAGTAAGGAAAGTTAGATGTATGTTTCTTTTATAAATATTGTAATTACTTGTCTTGTGAATTTGGGTAAGGGAAGCTAGATGTATAGATATTGTAATTATTTGTCTTGTAAATTTGGATAAGGGAAACTAATTGTATGTTTTTATAGATATTGTAATTATTTGTCTTATGATTTTGGGTAAGGGAACTCAATCGTATATTTTTTTTTTAATATTGGGTAAGGAAAACTAGTTCCATGTTTTTTTTATAAATTTTTGTCTCCTTTGAAATAGAAATTTATCTAAAATGATGATAGTTATGCAAGGTATGATGTGGTATTAATGTTTGTAAATGATGTATTGTGTGATTAAGACATAGTATCTTCAGGAAATGAGATACCCGTGTTGAGATGGTTAGGACATACATTGTTTATGTTTATGCATTGTTGAGATCCTGACTACATAAATGAAGATGACTAGGCGGTGAGAGTCAAAAGAGGTTCATATGACTGCGGCACGGTGTAACAAATAACTGGTTGGACCAAATCATATGGATTAATAGATTCATATGACCGCTCTACGGTGTGAAAAAAGAATCAGTCATATCAGATCGTGTGGGTTAAGGGATTCATATGACTGGGCTACGGTGTGAAAAAAAATTGGTTATATCATATCATGTGGGTTAAAGGATTCATATGACTGCACTACGGTGTGAAAAAGAACCGGTCATACCAGATCATGTGGGTTAAAGGATTCATATGACTGCGCTACAGTGTGAAAAAAACTGATCAAACCAGATCATGTGGGTTAAAGGATTCATATGACTATGTTACGATGTGAAAAAGAACCACTGAGACCAGATCATGTGGGTTAAAGGATTCATATGACTGTGTTACGATGTGAAAAAGAACCACTCAGACCAGATCATGTGGGTTAAAGGATTCATATGACTACGCTACCAATTAGACCATATCATATGGGTGTCACATGAGTGTGATGTGTTATTGATAGTGTGATGTATGAGATGGATTATGATGATTTATTGTTGTTTGGTTGAGATAGAATTTAATTTATGAAAATATAATTTTTAAAACTTACTAGCTTGCCGTTTTTCTTCTGTGTGGTGTTTGTTTTATTCTTAAATCTGTGATGGTTGTCTATCACACAAGAGCAGAAATTGACAGGTGGTGTAACTCTTTAGTGAGCTAATGGAAAAGTTTTATTTTATTTTATTTTGTAATTGTACGAATATATTTTTATTAAATCTTATATGAAAAAGTATATTTTGAAATATATGATGAATATATGAATATTTATATTTAGGTCTATTATATATTTTCTATGCAATATAGTTATTATTATATGAAAAATATGGGAGGTTACATATATCATTTAATGTTAAATCTATAAATGATATTCCTATTCATATTTTTAAATATATTTATTTGTATATTTCAATTCAAATAATCATAACCATTTTATATAACAATTTTCTAATTTTTGATGATAAAACACATCACAAATTTGTTTAAAAGACAAACAAAGCATGTATTAGTATATATAAAAAAAAAACTATATCAAATATAAGAGATATTCTATCTTGAGAAGAGACTTTGATAATAGTTTTTACTATTTTAGTAGTTTTTACATTAAGATGATTTATTTCTACATACATTTAGATATTTAAAAGAAAGAAAATAAATGAATTTTTCTTAATTACTTTTTTATTTTATTTTTTATTTTATTTTTATAAGATTATTGTTTAGAGTGATGTTTCCTTTTTCTTTGCATTTTCTTTTTGTTTGTTATACTATGAATGCAAACATCAACAACAAAAAGGTAAAGTGGATAAGATAACTCAACACTTAATCATTGACTATGTGAAAACTTTTAGAGATAAATGTAAAAATACCTATTGATGTATTTAGACATGTTGAGTTTGTGTTTTAACAAGTCAGTCCCCTAACATTTTTTAAATTTGGATATAAATGAAAATGAATAACAATAATAACTAGAGACGACGAGGAAGTGTGCTCTTCAAAAAGATAAAAAAAAAATGGATTAGCTCAAAGTATACCCAATCAGGTTTAGGGAAGGCAACCAAAGAGTCTCCAACAAATTTGAATAACATACAAAAGAGAAAAAAGAGAAGGTACACATAAAATGTAAAATGATTAGCTCAAAGCACAACAATTTCAATTTAGGAAAAACAACCAAAAAGTCTATGACAGACTTCAATAAGATGAAGAAAGGAAAGTATGCATAAAATATAAAATCAAAAATGATGATGAGACGGGGTCATACAATATTATTTATAGAGCTCATGAAGGTAGGTAATGGAGTTGTGCATGAAAAGCCTTACCACCACTACATAATGATTTAATTTTAATATTTAATAATAATATAATTTAAATTAACGTGTCATAATAATTGTAAATATAAATACATGGAATATAATATGTTAATTAAAAAACTATTGATATCTTTTCCCGTAAACCTATAATTTATATCGCTCATGAGAATATTATTTTCATACAAATTATATATTACACACGTCAAAAATAAAAAAAAGCAATAAAACAGTTATTTTGTTTAAATAAATAAATAAAAATAAAAATAATATAAATATTATTTTTTAACTCATTCAAATAAGAAAAAAAAAATTGTGAACGCACATAAAGACATGTTTTTGCTAGTATATTATTGTGTAAATTAATATTAGAAAAATTATACTTTGTTCATATAATTAATTTTGTAATATTCTAGAAAATAACTCTAAAATAAAAATCAACCTAAAATTTAGCTTTAGAAATAAATGAGATAACATCTGAATTTTTTTTAACATAACAGTTATTTAAATAAATAAAAAATAATTATTCAGTTTTTAATTTATAATAACAACTACCAGTTTTATCTTTATAAAAACTATCAACTCTAATCCTCTCAAAAGTTGTTCTTCTCTTTCATTTACCTTCTCTTTAAAATTTCGTCTTCCTTCCTTGTCAAACTGACGATCAGAGGTCAATTCTAGATTCTTGGCGTTAAGTAGAGTAAAAGTGTACAATCAGATTCTTGAACAAAGTTAGATTTCTCGTGATTTTAGGTTTTTAGAACTTGTTTGAGTATCTCTAATATATAGAGATAAGGGAAAATAGTTTGAAGTTTTAATGTTTTTAATAGATATTATAATTAGTTGTGTCAACACCCAATTTCAAAAGTGTTATAAAAAAAGGTTTTATTTTTATTATTTATCTTTTTTTAAAAAACAATAACAAACAATATGTAAAATAAAAAGATTTTGGAAGTGAAGAGACATAGGGTTTCTTGGGAAGTGAAGAGGCATGGGGTTTCTTGGAAAGTGAAGAGGCATCTTGGAAAGTGAAGAGGCATGAGGTTTCTTGGGAAGTAAAAAAAACATGCATTTCTTGGCCACTGCAAAAGCTTGGTCCCTTGGGAAACCAAAAGGCAAGGGGCTTTTGGGAAATAAAAAGAGAGGGCTCTCTTTAAGGGGCGGGGAACACAATCAAAACAAAAAAAGAAGAAAAAAGAGGGGAGAAGGGTTCAAAAAAAAAAAAAAAAAAAAAA
>Ga0209700_109052_pt1 | contig 12003 bp, 10 predicted proteins | sample SiratroredBW_FD_187528 | JGI IMG/M metagenome (GOLD analysis project Ga0209700, IMG submission 187528) | Root nodule microbial communities of legume samples collected from California, USA - Siratro red BW (SPAdes) (version 2) | ecosystem: Host-associated > Plants > Roots > Nodule | place: USA...
TTTGAAGTGCATGGGTCCAAGAGTGCATGATCATATGCATGAAGTCCTATAAAAACATGGGAATGTATGTATGGAATGCATATTTTCCATTTTTGTTTATTGAATAAATGATTATATGAAAATGCATGTATGAATTTTTTGTATAAGAGTATGAAGATGCATTTCATGAACTTTTTATTTTATTGTTATGTTTTTTAATGCAAATGAAGGCATAAAATGGATGTATAAATTTGGATAATAAGCAAGCATAGTTTTTTTCAAGAGAATGTATTTATGAATGCATGAATTTTTTGTTTTAATGAGAATGTATGAAATTCATATTTTTGAAAACGTATGAATGTCGTGAGACTAAACTTTTTTTATTTTTATTTGATATCAACATTTTTAAAAGAAATATATAAGTGTAATGGGGGTGCATGAAATTTATTCGAGAATTCTTATGAAAATGCCTAAATGAATGCATGATGAAATGCATATTATTCATTTTTTGTTTATTGAATGCAAGATGCACATATTAAATCTATTTTTTTATTGAATGAATAATAATATGAAAATGAATTCTATATTTTCTATTTGTTTGTTTGAATAAGATTTCGAAAAAGAATGCATGAGGCTATGAGGATGCATGGATGAATGCATTGATTCTAATTGAAACTTTTTTTTTTAAGAATGCATGTATGTTGTTTATATGAGAGTACGTGAATGGTGCATGAAACTTTAGATGAGAATAAATTCTATGAAATATGTATATATGTAGGAAGTCCTAGATGAATGCAAGAATGAAACCTCTTTTTTCAATATCACGAGAATGCATGAAAATGTATTTATTTACATAAATGGATGTATCTAAGAATATATGAAATTCTATTTTTGATCGATTTTGTTTTATATTGTATGAATGGAAGCATGACCCTTTTTTAGAAAAGACAATATATAATGCATATGTGATTAATGTTTTTTTTTTTAGAAAAGACAATATATAATGCAAATGTGATTAATGTTTTTTTTTTATTTCCAAAAATCATTTTTTTAGAAAAATAAAATATGTAATGCATGTTGGGAAAAATGTTTAATGTTTTCTTTTTTTTATTTCCCCAAATCATTTTTTAGAAAAAATAAAAATATGCAATGCAAAATGATATTAATCTTTTTTATTTAAGTATAATATTTTTTTATTATCATTATTTTTTAGAGAGAGAAAAAAATGCCATGCATGATATTAGTGTTTTTATTTTTTCGAAAATCAATTTTTATTATTTTTTTAAACATATTTTAATATATTTTAAAAAAATGAGATTGATATTTTTTATAAAAAAAATGAGATTGATACTTATGTACAGAAAAAAAATCTCTCTCTTTTTTTTAAGGAAAAAGAGTTGAAAGTTTACCAAGTAAACTCCCAAGAAAGAGAGGTGAGTCACAATTGGATTACTTAAGTACCAAGTCTTTCATATCCAGAGTTGTTCTCAGACCACTCTCACCAATTTTCTTAAAAAATGAGATTGATGTTTTATTTAAAAAAAATATGTATTGTATGCAAAAAAAAATGATATTGATATTTTTTAGTTTTTTTTTAATACTTGTGTAATGAATGGCAGTGGATAATTTAGCTGCAAAAAGTCTCCCTTAGTGCCCTAATTAGGGTCTGCCCTAGTGAGGCTTATGTTCTAAGCATGTAAATATGCTCACAAAGGGTGGCTTATCCTAATTTCCTATTAAAGGCCACTAGAGCTATGACCCCCTTTACCACACACTCGTATCAGTCAGTAATGATAATCTTTATGGATATGACAATAAAAGGAACAAACTCTAGCTGGAGTTTTCGCACACCTGGGTTAGGACATACATTCACCTAGTTTTGCTACACAACTCCTCTATTTCTAAGCTTCACAGACCCGAGTATAGGGCCTCACTCATGATATGCAATAAAGTGTGTGTGAAGGGAGAAAAATGCATACCCAACCTCCACCTGCAAAACAACCAGAAAATTCCCAGGCATATATATATATGTGTGTGTGTGTGTCTTCTACCCTAGGGTTCAATATTTCATAATACAAGTATTTACATAACTGAAATAGCTCATGCGCTACAAATTAAAATATATAGTGTCAACACCCAATTTCGTCCGGGCAAATAAAAATTATTTTTTGCAAATAAAAAAGGAAAAAAGATGAAAAAAGAATAAAAATAAGAAATTAAAACTTTTTAACATGTGTTATTTACTTTCCTGCCTACAGCTGTTTACTTGGGTGCCCTTGGATTCATACTGCTGGAGTTGTACCTTCCACCTTGCACCAAAAACTCAAGTTTGTGGTTGATGATAAGCTAATCATAGTTTCTGGAGAAGATGATCTACTTGTGAGCAAGCCATTATCTTCTCCCTATATTGAAACTGCTGAAGAAGCTCTTGAAACTTCTTTCCAAGCTTTAGAGATTGTGGGAATGATGTATGTGGAACCTCGTAGGGTCAATCCGTGCTTGTCAAATGCATCATTGATAATGGCGAAATTTATGCTGAAGGAAGGATACGAATGTGGATAGGGACTAGGCACAAATGGTCAAGGATCTGTTCATCCACTGAAGTTGATTGAAAACAAAGGAAGGTATGGATTGGGGTATAAACCAACCTGGGAAAATCAAAAGAAGATGATAGAGGAAAAGAAAGAAAGAAACATAGCCAAGCTGAAAGGCTACAAGCTGAAAGAAAAAGGAATTACCTTGTGCGACATAAAGCAAACTTTTCAGAGTTTTGGATGGATCAATTTTGACCAAGTAGCAATGACTGAAGAAATGTTGGAAGATGAAGAGCTGAGTCTTGTGCACCCTTGCCTTCCTAATGCACAAATTAATAATTGGGAGTTCAAAGATTTACCTATGGTGTATACCACTGAAGAGATGTATTTTTTTAGTGTTTTGGTTGTTTTTCCTTTAAAATAAAGCCACTTTGGCTTAAAACCCTATGTTTTGAATTTCAGTAATAATATCAGTTTGCATAATAAATTCATGTTTTCATATTTTCTTTTTCTGCATATTTATTTTTGTATATAATTGCAGATGCAATGCTTTTGAAAAATAAAAAATTTTGTGTCCAAATTTTTCTCTCCCTATCGATGATATGGAAAATGATTATGATTAAGACTGTAAGACCCCTCTAGAATAATTGAGATTAGTGGAACAAGAAATGAAAGAAATAAAGCCACATCAGGAGGAGATAAAGATGATCAATTTGGGAGAAGAAGGAGAAGAGAAGCAAGTCAAGATTGGCACCACTATGACAGAAGAAATGCAAAAGCAATTGCATACTCTTTTGCAAGAATTCAAGGATGTTTTTGCCTGGTCTTATCAAGATATCCCTAGTCTAGATCCTGACATAATACAACATAAATTACCTTTGAAGCCTAAATGTCCTCCAATCAAGCAGAAATTAAGAAGAATGAAACCTGAAATGGCATTAAAGATAAAAGAAAAAGTTGAAAAACAATTTAATGCGGGTTTTCTAGCAGTAGCCAAATACCCCCAATAGGTGGCAAATGTTGTGTCTGTGCCAAAGAAGGATGGAAAGTACGAATATGTGTGGATTATCGGGATTTGAATAGAGCTAGTCCGAAAGATGATTTTCCACTTCCACATATTGACACCTTGGTCGACAACACTGCTACCTCTTCATTGTATTCATTCATGGATGGATTCTCTGGGTATAATCAAATCAAGATGGCACATGAAGATATGGAGAAAACTACCTTCATCACTTTATGGGGTACTTTTTGTTATAAAGTAATGTCCTTTGGGCTTAAAAATGCTGGAGCAACATATTAGAGGGCCATGGTTACTCTTTTCCATGACATGATGCATAAGGAGATCGAAGTGTACGTCGATGATGTGATTGCCAAATCCAAATCCGAGGAAGAGCATCTTGTTAATTTGAAAAACTTATTTGAAAGATTGAGGAAGTTCAAGCTCAGATTAAATTCGGCAAAATGTACTTTTGGTGTGAGATCTGGAAAGCTTCTAGGTTTCATTGTGAGTCAAAAGGGAATTGAAGTGGACCCGGACAAGGTTCGTGCGATTCTGGAAATGCCACATCCTTGCACAGAAAAAGAGGTATGGGGTTTCCTTGGGAGACTAAACTATATTGCCAGGTTTATTTCCCAATTAACTTCCACTTGTGAACCAATATTCAAGTTGTTGCGTAAGAATCAAACTATAAAGTGGAATGAAGACTGTCAAGAAGCTTTTGACAAAGTTAAGCAATATTTACAAGAACCCCCTATATTGGTCCGTCGGTTCCTAGGAGGCCTCTCATTTTGTATTTGACAGTATTAGATGGATCAATGGGATGTGTCCTGGGTCAGCATGATGAAACAAGAAGAAAAGAGCATGTTATCTACTATCTGAGTAAGAGATTCACTGATTGTGAACAAAGATATTATGCATTGGAACGAACATGTTGTGCCTTAGCTTGGGCTGTTCACAGATTAAAACAATATATGTTGAGTCATACTACATGGTTAATATCCAAAATGGATCCAATCAAGTACATATTTGAAAAACCTGCTCTCACAGGAAGAATAGCTCGATGGCAAATGTTATTGTCAAAATATGATATACAGTATGTTACTCAGAAGGCTATCAAGGGCAGTGCTCTAGCAGATTACTTGGCTCACCAACCTGTTGAGGATTATCAGCCCATGCAACTTGAATTTCCAGATGAAGAAATTTTTTCTCTTTTTAAAGAGGAGGTTGATGATGATGATATATGGATTCTATTTTTTGATGGATCCTCGAATGCACTGGGGCATGGAATAGGGGCAGTACTTATCTCCCCTGAAAGACAATATATACCCATGATAGCTAGATTATGCTTTGATTGTACCAACAATATAGCTGAATATGAGGCGTGTGCTATGGGGATTCGAGCTGCCATTGATTTAAGGTAAAGAGTTTGAAGATATATGGTGATTCTGCTCTTGTCATCCATCAGATAAGAGGAGAATGGGAGACTCGTGATTATAAATTAATCCCTTACCAGGCATATATCAAGAGGTTGTTGGAATATTTTGACACAGTGACATTTCAGCATATTTCAAGAGAGGAGAATCAATTGGCTGATGCTCTTGCTACTCTATCATCCATGTTTGAGATTAGTCAAGAGGGAGAGTTGCCTATGATCAAGATGAAGAGTCATGAACATCCTGCTTATTGTTCCTTCATAGAAGAGGAATCAGATGGCAAGCCATGGTACTTTGATCTCAAGAGATACCTCAAAAGCAAAGAATATCCAGAGGAATCCAATGAAAATGACAAAAAAATGTTGAGAAGATTGGCTGCCAAGTTTGTGTTAAATGGGGATGTGTTATACAAAAGGAATCATGATATGATACTTCTCAGATGTGTAGATGTAAAAGAAGCAGAGTTTATTTTAAAGGAAGTCCACGAAGGAACCTTTGGAACTCATATGAATGGTCATTCAATGGCTAGGAAGATTTTGCGAGCAGAGTATTTCTGGCTGACTATGGAAAATGATTGTTGCATCCGTGTAAGAAAATGTCATAAGTGTCAAGCATATGCAGACAATATTAATGTCTCACCCACAACATTAAAGGTTCTATCTACACCTTGGCCATTTTTCATGTGGGGCATAGATGTTATTGGAGCTATTGAGCCGAAGGCTTCAAATGGACACCGCTTCATCCTGGTGGCAATAGATTACTTCACCAAATGGGTGGAAGCTGCTTCTAATGCCAATGTGACAAGAAAAGTAGTGACCAAATTCATCAAAAATGAAATCATTTGTAGATATGGTCTACCTAGCAGAATCATTACTGATAATGCTACCAATTTAAATAACAAGATGATGTCTGAGCTATGTGAAGAGTTCAAGATTCAACATCATAATTCTACTCCCTATCGTCCAAAAATGAATGGAGCAGTTGAAGCAGCAAATAAGAATATAAAGAAAATCATCCAGAAGATGGTAGTGACATATAAAGATTGGCACCAGATGTTGTCTTTCGCTTTGCATGGTTGTTGGACTTCAGTAAGAACCTCAACTGGACCAACACATTCTCATTGGTATATGGAATGGAGGCAGTTCTCCCTTTTAAAGTAGAAATTCCTTCTTTGAGAGTACTGATGGAAGCCCAATTAGAGGAAGCAGAATGGGTTCAGGCTAGGCATGATCAGCTTAATCTCATTGATGAAAAAAGGTTGGCATCAGTATGTCATGGGCAGTTATACCAAAGAATAATGAAAATGGCATTTGATAAAAAGGTTCGCTGAAGAGAATTCCAAGAAGGTGAATTGGTGATGAAAAAGATCATATCAGTTCAAAAGGATAATAGAGGAAAATGGATGCCTAATTATGAAGGTCCTTATGTGGTAAAAAGGGCACTACTAGGAGGAGCATTAATTCTCACAAGGATGGATGGGGAAGAGTTACCATTGTCAGTTAACTCTAATTCAGTCAAAAAGTTTTATGCTTAGTATGATTCCGTAATGACAGGAAATTTTTGTATATAGATTTTGTGTAGTCTTGTACTCCTTCATTTTTCCATTATGAAATTCAAAGTTTCATTTGGCATGTTTTTTTTGTTTTACATGTTGCAAAAATTTTTTTCAAAAATAAAAAATATGGTGAGTCATTTGTTCATGGATCATTGAATTCACAAGATTGCGAATAATAATACAATAGGGATCATTCAAGCAAAATGCTTAATAAAAGTAAACATTGATTTTTCGAAGAAAACACTTGCATGCATGATGCTTGCTACCTTTCTTGCCTTCCCAAGATTTCTAAAAATTCCAAAAAGCCTCAAAATTCCTATAATTCTCAAATAAAAGGATTTGCCTAAATTGTTGTGTTATCTCATTTGGTTAGTTTTTGAATTTCTAAACCGAATTTTCTAGAGGGGCATTTGAAAAAAAAAACGAAAGTTCGTTAGATTGAAAACCCGAAAGTGCGATCTAAGCAAAAGATGGGACAATAAAAAAATGACACATGTAGGAAGTCATTAATTTTGTTCCATTGTTAAACTCTTTGAAAATCAAGCGATCATGATTCAAAATGATATATGGTCATGTTTCTTCATCCCAAACACTTTTACACATCCTTTGCACCCTCTTTGAGCCAAAAATAAAATTTTCTTTCAAAATACCCTAAGCAAGGATCATTAACATATCGAAACTCAGTCTAAGGTCCCACGGATGAAATTCGTCAAAGAAAGAGCATGTCAAAAGCTCCTAATTCATCAAAGAATGAGTATTATCAGAAATGAAAGTTGTACATCCAAAACTTAAAAAAAAAGGAAATAAAAGAAATAGAAAAAAATGAAAAAAAAGAAAAAAAATAAAGAAAAAGAAAAAAAAAGAAAGAAAAAAGAACATGATGATGGAAAGCTCATAAAAAAAGACCTTGATTGTTTACAATATTGGTTGATGGTCCATCTTAAACCTCTCAAGCCCACAAATAATTTTTGAACCTTTATATCCTTTTCTTCATAACCCTGTAACCTTTGGCCATGTTACAAGCCTAATAAAGTCCATATTGATTGAAGAATGATTGCATCGATTTTCATCAAGTTTAGCTTTGTAACCAGAGGACGTGACTGATAACACGCAAAAAAATGAAAAAAATGATGAATAAAAAATAAAAAAATGTCTACTAAAATACGTTTTTCAAAAGAATCTAAACTTTCTAATCATATATACCCACTGAGACAATTCTATTTTCAATAACCTTGCCATCCCTCATGCTACACTAGGGCAATTCAGTTTTCATTTGTACCTTTATCATCCCAATGTTGTCACCTTACCAAGACAGACAATCCTTCATAGAAATCTCATCATTCCCCTTGTACATACAAACTGAGGCAATTGCAAAGCCTATTTCCCTTCATGACCAGCCTTTTATACTACCCTTATTTTTTTTTGAGTCAGGTTGTTCATACCCTCCAAATTTAAAGCTCACATACCTAACACACTAAAATTGGGGCAATCCTGTCAGAAGATTTGCATCCCCACTATCTTTTAAATACCTCAAACTCCCTAAACACTTACCTTTTAAGCATGCATCTAAGCAGTGTTTCCAAAAGGAAAGTTGATGGTTACACCATATTGACATTAGCTTCGAGTGACCCTAAATTTTCTTAAAAAATGAGAAATTGATACCCAGTGAATTCAATGATTGCTAAGAACTTTTGATTCGACACATTGAAATCTTGAAAAAAGAAAACTGTGACAAATATTTTCACTTTGCAACTTGTACATATTTTTGAAATATTTGTACATAAAAGGAAAAAATCATAAAAAAAAATTCTTTTGTACATACTTTTTGAATAAACGTCAACCATTTGTACATACTCTTTGAGTAGGTATTAAAAAAATATCTCTTCAAAAAATATATATATTTTCATTCAAGATCAAATTCATACATTCTGTATTCTTCAAAAAGAACACAAATCAAATTTCAGGCTTTTAAGCATGCATTTTCATTCAAAGAAAAAATCAAATTTCAAAATTTCCTACATTCATAAATGCGTGAAATAAAAGAGAAAAAAATAAAAATTCATGTATTTATATATGCATTCTTCAAAAATAACAAAATCAAAAATTCATATTCAAACAAATTTCATGCATTTTAACATGCATTCTTCAGAAAAAAACAAATCTCAAGCATTCATAAAATGCATTATTTATAAAGAACAAACCAAAAAAAATTCATGCAATGTCATGCATCCAACATATATGTTGCAACAAAAAAAATCAAACTTCATGCAAATCAATAGAAGATATTATTAGAGAAAGGACTGAATGTCGTATCTCTATTTGAAGAAAGAATCTTCAGTTCAATTTATTTTTAGGGAAAGGAATCAATGTTGTATCCCTAATAGAGAAATGACTCAACGTCGTATCTATTTGAAGAAAGAACTCAATGTTGTATCTTCGGTTCAGTTTATATTTAGGGGAAGGACTCAATGTTGTATCCCTACTAGAGAAAGGACACAATGTTGTATCTCTATTTGAAGAAAGGACTCAATGTCGTATCTTCATATGACTTAATGTCATTACAGTGGGAGAAAGGACTCAATGTTGTATCTCTGCTGTTGGAAGGTGACCTATAAAGTCGACCTTTTGTTTAGGAAAGAACTCAATGTTGTATCCTATTAGAGAAAGGACTAATTGTCGTATCTCTATTTGAATAAAGGAATCTTCAATTTGCATTGGAGAAAGGTCTCAATGTCGTATCTCCACATTTTACAACACGGTTGTGTAATCTCAGTGATATTGTCAGGAGATTTGAATGATTCCATAAACTATTATAACTGTGTTGTTTGATGATTGTTGTTACTGGCATGATCATTAGAGTGTTTGGTACGGTGGTTGTTACTAGCACTGATCCTGGGATTGTTTAATTGCTACATTTTTGTATAATTGATATTGTTCATCTGACTGCTGCTTCTAGCACGGTCTAATAGCTCTCCAACAAAAAATATATAGTAACATTCGCAGAAACAAGAAATAATCACAAATCCTAGACCGATCGTCATCCAAATCTATTCATGAGTTAAAATTCATAACCAAATTAATCAAGAACCAAATCAACCAAAATCACCAAAACCTTATAAACCCAAAATCAATTCTTAAATCCCAAGAACTATCAACTTAGTAGCCAGGTCCAAAAGCCAAAACATAACTAAGAAATCGAAAATAGTCATCCGAAAATTCCCATCCAAAACCAAAGCACCTAAGAATCAAATACCCAAAATATATAGAACCAATTCTCAGTGAGGCCAGAGTCAGAAAACGAGTTTACTTTCGAAATAATCCCAAAACCAAAAGAAAAAAACATATCAGGTCAGCACATAAACCAAACAGAAAACAATAAGAAGCCCAAAAAAGAATATAGAACCAAAACCCGAAACCATAGCTGCATCAGCCACGACCATCAAAGTCTCATCTCGAGCCGCCGGTGTCCACTGCGGCTCTTACCACCACCGAATGTGCATTGTTGCACTTTTGCGGCACCGGACACCACCAGAGCAGGCCCACATTGTTTGGGGTGCACTTCTTATAATTTTCCGTCAGTATAGTTGAAAAATGTTTCGATCGAATTTTGCCATCTTTTCCGGGCCCGAACACCACCGGAGCAGGTAAAGCTAAAACCCGAGCCGAATGACTCGGGTTTGCACCCGAAACATACCCATCCTGTTTGGGGTGCAGTTCTTACGATTTCCTGTCAGTACGGGTAAAAAATGTTTCAGTCGAATTTTAATGAATTTTCCGAGCCTAAACACCACCAAAACAGGTAAAGTCGAAAATCGGGTTCGGATCACTTGGTTTTGCACCCGAAATATACCCACATGGGTCAGGGTGCAATTCCTATCATTTCTCGCCAGTACGGCTGAAAAATGTTTCAGTTGAATTTTGACGACTTTTTCGAGCCTGAACACAACCGGAGCAGTTAAAGTTGAAAAGCAGGCTCAGATGACTAGGTTTTGCACCCGAAACATACCCACACTGTTTGCGTTTTTATCATTTTTCGTCAGTACGGCTGAAAAAAGTTTTAGTCGAATTTTGGCGACTTTTTCGGGCCTTAACATTGCCGGAGAAGGTAATGTTGAAAAGCGGACCCAGATGACTCGATTTTGCACTCGAAACATGCCAACGGTCTTTGGGATACAGTTCTTATTGTTTCCCGTCAGTCCGGCAAAAAAATATAACGTTCGAATTTGACGACATTTCCAGGCTTGGACCAACTGAGCGGGCTCGGAGCAGTGAAAGTTCAGAGTCGGGCCCGAAGGACTCGGTTTGGTACCCGAAAGATACTCACACTGTTTAAGGTGCAGTTCCTATCGTTTCCAATCAGTACGGCTGAAAAATGTTTTATTCAAATTTTTCGGGCTGGATGACTTGGTTCTGCACCCGAAACAAACTCACACTAATTGGGGTGCAGTTCTTATCGTTTCCGTCACTATGGATGAAAAATGTTTCAGTCGAATTTTGACAACTTTTTCGGACACGAAAATAATCGGTGGAGGCCCAGAGCAGGCAAAGTTGTAAACCGGGTCCGGATGACTCCGTTTTGCACCCGAAACATACCCACACTGTTTGGGTTTCAGTTCTTATTATTTCTCGTAAGTACGACTGAAAACTTTTTCGATCAAATGTTGATGACTTTTCCGACCCCAGACACCACCGAAGTAGGTAAAGTTGAAAACAGGGCCCGAATGACTTAGTTTAGCACTTGAAATACACCCACATTGTTTAGTGTGTAATTCTTATCGTTTTCCGCTAATACGACTGAAAATGTTTTTGTCAAGTTTTGACAAATTTTCCAGGCCCGCACACCACCGGAGCAGGCCCTGAGAAGGCAGAGTTGAAAACCGAGCCTCGATGACTTGGTTTTGTACCAGAAACATACCCACGCTGTTTGAGGTGTGATTCTTATCGTTTCTTGTCATTACGACTTAAAATTGTATCAATCGAATTTTGACAACTTTTGCAGCACTACACACCACCTAAGCAGGCCCCACACTCTTTGGGTGCAGTTCTTATAATTTCCCGTCAGTACGGCTAAAAAAAGTTTCGATCGAATTTTGTCGACTTTTACGGGCCTGAACACCACCGAAGCAGGTAAAGCTGAAAATTGAGCCAGAATGACTCGGTTTTGCAACTGAAACATACCCACCCTGTTTAAGGTGCAATTCTTATCATTTCCTCTTAGTACAGATGAGAACTGTTTCAGTCGAATTTTGATAACTTTTCCGAGCCCAAATACCATCAGAGCAGGTAAAATCGAAAATCGAGCCCGGATGACTTGGTTTTGCACCCGAAATATACCCACACAGTTTAGGGTGCAATTCTTATCATTTCCCTTTAGTACGGCTAGAAACTGTTTCAGTTTAATTTTGACGACATTTTCAGGCCCGAACACCACCGGAGCAGTTAAAGTTGAAAATCGGGCCCTGATGACTAGGTTTAGCACCCGAAACATTCTCACATTGT
>Ga0209700_109053_pt1 | contig 12001 bp, 15 predicted proteins | sample SiratroredBW_FD_187528 | JGI IMG/M metagenome (GOLD analysis project Ga0209700, IMG submission 187528) | Root nodule microbial communities of legume samples collected from California, USA - Siratro red BW (SPAdes) (version 2) | ecosystem: Host-associated > Plants > Roots > Nodule | place: USA...
AATTTGATGATTAAAAAGTAAAAAAAAAAATTGATGATGAGTGTTAAAACTAAATTTAATAAATGTTTTTACTAGCTTTTATATAATTAAATAAGAACTTTCTATGTATTATAAAAATGAGAAGTAAAAAAATTGAAGAACGTGTAAAAGAAATATATAAAAATAAATGTGAAAAGAAAATAATTTGTACAAAATGTAGTTTAGAATAAATAAATAAAATACTGAGTTAGAAAATTTTGGAATATTTTTATTAATAGAAAAATTAAATAAACATGATATTTGAAGTATAAAATATGAATCAATTATTATGGTTTTGGAAAACTTGTAAATAGTATATGAAGTTAAGATTGTAATTAAATACAAAGTGAAGTATTAATATAAGAGAAAAATTATTATTGATACAACTTGTCATATTTTTGAGGTTGCTTGTGTAACTTAATATCAATTTTGTGTAATATAATAATATAATGTAGAAAGCAGAGATAATATTTGAATAAGGAGAATCCGTGTATAGATTAATTATATATGACGAACTGTAAGTATGAGTGTATGCTTTTCTAAAAATCATCTTTAAACTTAAATTTGATTGTAGTTAAAATTGTGGTATTGTGCTTTTCTAAAAATCATCTTTTAACCTTAAATTTGATTGTAGTTAAAATTGTGGTATTGAAAGAAAAAATTGAAGGGTGCCCTAATCTTTTGTTAGAAGAAGTGGATAATTATTCACAAGTCATGTCGTATGATGTCTGTTGTTCTAAACCATTGTTTTGTCGTGTGCATTCTTTGTGTTACAAGAATGCAACAACAAGCACGACAAAACAAAGGTTAAGAATACCAAGCATTACAAGGAAGGGTTTATGAATAATTATCCGCTTTTTTTAACACAAGATTGGGACACCCTTCATTATTTGCTTTACACACCACAAAGTCCCCGTAGTTTGAGTCATATGCTTCATGTGTTATCTATCGAATATGTATGACAACAATAGGGACAGGATTGGCATAAGCTAATAAAGCGGGAATCCTCCAGGATAAAGAATATAAAAGGACTTCATGATCAATGCCAGGAAAATATGTATTGATGTAGCTTTTAACAACGTACTTGCTTGCAAAGATATTGCAGAACTTTTTTGAATCTGACCTGACCCTGGTATCTCCTTCTCTTCCTTCTCTTCCTACAACAACTGGAATAGTTGATTTAGCAAATACTGATACCAGTCCTGAAAGTGCTTATCGTTAGGGATAACTCTTTATCCAGTTCTCCGTCCCCAAACAATAATGGTGAAGAAAGAGAGCGGTGGTAGCCCACAACTCCAAAGCTGAACACAAAACCTGGAAAGCCAAAAGATATGCCCAGCTATTCAGATGGAGTTACGAGGGACCCATGTTAACAGCTTTCAACACCCCCATTGTGAACTCATCCAAGGGAAGCCGAACACATTTATCTTGTACTACGTGTATATATATAAAAAAGAAATCTATATTAGAAGACCCCCGACCATGATACACAAGATCATCTTAACTTTATGTACATGATGTCCTGAATTTGGAGCTAGCCTTCTTGGCTTCAAGATCCACCCAATCCTCATTGGGAGGGGTGACTTCGTCGGCACCCACATCGTTATTACTTACAAAAGAGACTCTACATCCCTAACCTCACCCTCAACCCCGACTGACTCATTATTAGATTTAGTGGACGACTCTCTATTCAAAGAACCGCCAATAGAACTGGCCTCTTATTTCGCGAAGCTGGCCTGCTTGGTGAATGAGAACAATCCTCGCAAAGATTATTATTATTATTGATAATATTATTATTAATATTATTTTATTATTATTATAATTATTATTATTACTTTTATTTTTTATTTTTACAATTATTATTATTGATTTTATCATTGTTAATATCATTATTGTTATGTTTAGAATTATTATTATTATTATTACGAGTAACTGCATTCAAATGAGCAACACGTGGAGAGTTAAGGAATTGACTGACCACACCAACTGCAAAAGAAATATCAAGACGAGTAATAGTAAGATAGTTCAATTTTCCAACTAATCTTCTATACTTCTTTAGATCTGAGAGGGGCTCCCTTTGATTAGGTAGAAGTTTGGCATTAGCCATATAGTCAATATAATTACAAAGAAAAGTAATTATGTGTGTTTAATATATGATTTCTAAAAATTGGTTATATTAATCATATAATTAACCTAATTATGAAGAAAAAGAATTATTTTAAATATATTTTTAAATTTTATGAATATAGAAGATCATCGTAGCAATAGTCTGGAGAGGTTGAAGAATAAGCTTAAACGTTTGAAAAAGGAGATTAAGTCGTGGAGAGGAGAAGTGTTCGTTAGGGAGAAGTTCAAAAGACAACAAATCTTAGATGAAATTGAAGCCATTGACAAGGGAGATGATGATGATGATATCCTTCACAAGAATAAAAGGGTAAGGAGGATACAACTGTTAAGTGTCCTTAGGGATATGTCGGAGAGAGATACTGAAATGATTATGAAAAACCCCGGGCATATTGGATTGTTAAGGGTGATATGAATTCTAAATTCTTTCATTCTATACTCAGATAGAGAAGGCTCAATAATGGTATTAAAGGTACTTTCATAAATAGGGAGTGGTGTGAGGACCTAGATCAGGTGAAAATTGAGGGAGGAAACATTTTGAAAATAGGTTTCAAGCCTAGACGAAGTTAAGGGTAAACCTAGATGGTGTGTCCTTTAGTAGAATTGATAATGTGGATAATGAGGTGTTATGTAGTGTGTTTAGCAAATCCAAAATTCTAGCTGCAGTGGGCCAATGTGGTAGTTCTAAAAGCCCGGGTCCCAACGGGTATAACTTTCATTTTTAAAAATATAATTGGGACATTATAGGCGACGAGATGATTAATGTTATACGGTGCTTCTATGAAACGGGTTACATTCCGAGGGGGTGCAATGCTTCTTTTGTCTCATTGGTTCCCAAGAAAGTTAACCCTTCTTTTCTGAATGAGTATAGACCAATCTCTTTAGTAGGGTGTGTGTATAAAGTGATTTCAAAAATTCTTGCTAACAGATTAAAGAGGGTTCTATCAAAGGTGATCGACAACCACCAAATTGCTTTTCTTAGTGGTAAAGGTATGTTATATATCCATTACCGCCTTTTCTATTCCTAATCGTAGCGGAGGGACTGGCTGGATTGGTTAGGGAAGCATCCAGGATAGGTGTGTTAGAGGGGATTAAAGTTGGCCATAAGCATGTAGATGTCAAACTCTTGCAATTTGCAGATGATACATTATTCTTTTGCCAACCTAAGCTCAATAGCATATTGGCTATTAAAACGATTTTACATTGTTTTGAAATTACCTCTGGACTCAAAGTTAATTTCCATAAAATCCACATGGGTACAATTCGGGTGACTGATTTGGATAAGGCTATTTTTCCTAAGTGCCTTAATTATCGTTGTGTGGGAGTACCTTTTAAATATCTTGGTATGAAAATAGGTGGGAGCCCTAGATCGTTGGCATTGAGGAAGCCCGTTATTTATAAGATTAAAATTAAATTGTCGACTTGGAAGGGGAAGTTAATCTCTATGGCTAGTAGGTTGTGTCTCATCAAGGCAGTCTTTACTGTTATACCTCTATTCTATTTGTCTTTCTACAAAGCGCCTGTAGGTGTGTGCAAAATATTAGAAGAATACAAGCTAAATTTCTTTGGGACTGGAGTTTCGAAGGTAAAAATGTTGCTTGGGTTGCGTGGGACAAAGTTTGTGCCTCTATTGATGGTTGGGTGTCAAATATGTAGGGAAATTTAATTATGCTCTTCTAGCTAAATGGTTATGGAGGTTTGATACGGAAGAGGAGGGCGTGTGGAGAGATATTATAGACTCTAGGTATGGACCTTGGAGGCAGATGACGGGTAATTTAGGCGATCGAAAAGCCTCTAGCTGGTGGCGAGATCTGAATAAATTAATATTATTTCACGCATAAATCCATAAATCAATTCAGTAACATTTAAAATCTTTTGTAAAAAGACTTAAAATTTTTACAATACTCATAATGAATAATAGTAAAAAATATAATTTAAAATTTAGATATATGAATAATAAAATAAATATTAAAATAAATTTGTTGAAATAAAATAAATAAGACAAAAAAATTATTTAAATTAAATAATATTAATTTAGCTATTCCATAATGTAAAATTTAGATTTTATTTATTTATTAATTTTTTTAAAATAAAAAATTATTATGTTGAGATTTTTATATTTAAATTATATTTTAAAATAAAGTTGTTTGTTTTATATTGTTCTTTTAATGATAAAAAATATTATCTTTAATTATTTTAAACAAAGTTTAAGCTATTTATTTATTTTTTCTAAAATTATTGAAACTAATTAAGTTTAATTTATATTTCTGACGTTAAGATAGGCTTCCCATATCTAATAAAATCCTAAAGGCAATAGGCTTCCCATCTAATAAAACCCTAAAGGCAGATAGGCTTCTCATATAATAAAACCCTAAGAGTATCTGCACCGCCTATTTGTACTATCACCACTATTTCTTTTTTTTTTTTTTTTTTTTTTTTTTTTTTTTTTTTTTTTTTTTTTTATTACTTTCATCTTTTATTTGTTGTTAGCACCACCATCACCTTCTTCTTCTTCTTCTCTTCTAGCAATTTTTCTATCTTCTTCTCCTCTACCAACTTGTATTCCTCGTACTAACCTCCTTCTTCTCTTCTATCAATTTCTATCTTCTTCTCTTTTACCAACTTCTATGCCTCGAATTAGTTATTAAATCCCGGAACAAAAAGATTTTCACTCTTTATTTATTTGTTCTCTGCACAGTTATTAATATAGTATAGTATTTGTTAAATTTGAATATGCGATGATGATTTTTGTGAAGAAGTTTTTTAAAGGTGAATAATGTTTAACAATAATGTTTAACAAAAACTTATAATATTTATAAAAATTTTGTATCTTGTTAGAATAGAGTACGTCAAGAACACTTTCTATCCTTTCCGATCACCTTATTAAGTCATTAGACAGGATCCAGAGATCTTGTTTTATTTCATACCTAACTTCCATTTGAAGCAGTAGGAATTCTTTAACAATCTATTTCTTTCATGGTTTCATACTATCAATTAATTTTATCTACGTCACTTTCTAAGTTACAACTTAAATTTAGTTTTTATCTCTTATCATTACTTGTTCAATTCAGTTTGAAAATATTTATTTAGATTTAATTCTATTTTTATTTTTGTTTTTAATGGTATTGTTTGCCTATACAATTAGGGCATTTATATGTGATTGCGGTTGTAAGCTGAGAAAAATTGTTTTAAATCGGGTTAGTCAAACAGAAACATAAACATTGAAAAAGTCATATTCTTGGTCCCTTGGATCCCACACCCAAGACGGTGATGAGGGTGAGGGAGGAGAAGGGGTGGTGATGGAGCTAGGGTTTGGATGGTACAAATTTTGACTCTGGTCACGGAGACAAGGCCAATCCCAATCCCTGCAGCCATGGTACTGAAACTGACATTTAAGATAGATAGAAAGATAAGTGATGAGAGAGTTGGTCGATGTGGGAATGAACAATTGGAGATGGCCAGCTACAAAAAATATATAAATTCGTTAAATATATATGTAGCAGGGGACATGACTAGGGAGGGGCCAAAATGAAGCCCTCCAAACCCCAATTGAATGTATCACCCTTTTTTGACAGTGAGTATTTGGATCCTGTATACAAATATTACATTATAGTTATGTTGATTATTAGTAATACCTATCCAAAGATATATCTTTTCAGTATCTGAGTAAGTTATGGCAGAACATTGGTAGTTGACGAATTATTTTTGCAAACAGTGTTATTCTGGAAAAAATTTCACGCAAACGTTTCACCGTGTATTGTAGTATGAGTTTGAACTTGCGTGCAGCAGCAGCAGCCTAACTATCTGAAAAAATCATTCTCTTTCTTATTAAACGTGTTATCTTCTCCGGTGGCTTTTCCGGTGGTGGGTTTTTTCTGTGTTAACGTTCACAGATCTATATCATTTCGTACAGAGGAAACCAGTCACGTTAGGAGGCATTAGTCTTGGTGAGACAGGATCTCTTCACTCTCTTCTAAAACGTGTTCTCTTCTCCGGTGGCTCTACCGGTGAGGTAGGATCATGAGCATTCAAGCCAAACCTTGAAACGTTACCACATACTTCTTCTCTAATTTCCCCACTAATTTTGGTGAGCGAGAGCTTTGAAAAATATTTCAAAGATGAGGTAATCTATATGAGGTGTTCATTGCGAGAAAGCTGAATCGTAGGGGAAGCAGATATGGGTTCGTTCGTTTATACGATGTGAAGAATGTTGGTAAGCTGGAAAAAGAATTGGACTTTAATCAGAATAGGGTCAATGAAACTGTACGTGAACCTTCCGAGATATAGGAGGGGAGATATGGGTGCTAGAAAGGAAGTTGACAGGCAAAATCCGAAGATGAGTAAGACAAGATTAGCACAGACTAAACCAGCGAAAGTTTGGAGGATCAAAGACGGAACTAAATATAAAGAAATTCAAGCTTTACACGATGGTAAGATAAGCAAAAATGGTGACACTGAATCTTGTTGGAAAGGTCAGTGCTTTAGCGCTCAAACGGTGAAACCGGAGTGGTTGATGGATAGTTGGATAGGCACAATGGTTAAGTACAGGAATATGGAAGCCTTGCGGGAAGACATGTTACGTGTAGGCTTGGGGTCTGTCAGACTATTAACGTTAATGGAAAGGAGTTGGCGGAGTTATTCGAGATCGTAAAACCATGGAACGAAACTATACTGACAGAGAGTAAAGTGGTGTGGATGAGGTGTCGAGGCTTACCATTGCACCTATGGACTCGTGATTGCTGCAACAAAGTTGCAGGTATAGAGAAACTCAAAGAGTTGGGAGCAAGAGATAGCAACATGTTTAGGAAGATGATGTCTGCGAGGGATGACTATCTCAAATGAGCCTTATCAGTATAAACATTAGGGGGTTAGGGGTTGACGTTAAGTGGAAATATTTACAGGAGCTGGTGATGAGGGAGAAACCGGGAATTTTATGTATTCAGGAAACAAAAGTAGTTCATTTGTGTAGTCAGAGAGATGCTATTCGTTATGGGGTACCAATGAGATAGGTTGGATACATCGAGGGGTGGATATGGAGGGGGGCGGTATCCTAACATTATGGAGCAAGCAACTTTTTAATTGCTTAACGGTAGAGGAGGGTAAAGGATTGATTGTTGTTAAGGGCGAGTACTACAGTGGGGGGAGCGAACAACATGTTCCGGTGGCATTCATGAATGTTTACTCTCCATGCTTTAAAAATGAGAAATATACTTTGTGGGTAGAACGCATTAAGGGTAGAGACAGTAATATGGTTTGGTGCGTGGCAGGTGATTTCACTGCTGTTAGATATCGTGGTGAGAGAAAGGGTTTAGGCCATGAGAGTGATAATCGTTCTAAAATGGTGAAGTTTAATAAGTTCATAGGTAATTGTGAATTGGTTGACATTCCTGTTTTGGATAGGAGGAACACTTGATATAGACCTAATGGTACGTCTAGAAGTAGATTAGATAAAGTTCTTGTGTCGGATTCTTGGTTGATGAAGTGGTCGGGGTCAATACATATATCCACAGTAGGAAAATGTCTGACCATTGTGCTCTGGTGGTTAAGAATAGAATGATTGATTGGGGTCCTAGGCCTTTTAAAACTTTCGATGTGTGGCTTAAAGATCGGGGTTTTAAGGAGCTTGTTAAGAAAGCTTGGGATGTAAGTGTTCACAGTGGTAATTCTTTGGAGAGAGTGAAAAATAAACTTAAAGGGTTGAAGAAGGAGTTGAAACAATGGAGGGATGATGTATTCAATAGTGAAAAAGTGAAAAAACAGCAAAGTATTGAGGAGATTGAAGCTATAGACCATTGTGATGATGATGGTTCTCTACAAGAAGATTTGAGGGTGAGGAGGATCCAACTGTTATCTGATCTTAGAGTTATGTCTGAAAGAGAAAATGCTATGATTAAACAGAAGTCTAGGGTTGAGTGGATTGAGAAGGGGGACATGAATTCTAAGTTCTTTCACTCTAAACTTAGATGGAGGAGGTTGAATAATGAAATCAAAGGTCTTCAAACCAATGGTGTGTGGTGTGAGGAACCAGACCGGGTGAAAAGTGAGGTGAGAAAGTTTTTTGATACTAGGTTTGAGGCTCAACCAAAGTTAGGGGTGAATTTAGATGGTGTCTCCTTTAGTACGATCTCCACAGTGGATAATGATATGTTGTGTAGCATGTTTAGTGAGCCTAAAATTCTAGCAGCTATTAGCCAATGTGGGAGTACTAAAAGCCTTGGCCCTGATGGGTTTAATTTTAACTTTATTAAAAACAATTGGGATATCATTGGGGCAAATATGATCAGTGTCATATATAGTTTCTATGAATCCGGATACATCCCTAAAGGGTGTAATGCCTCATTTATCACGTTGGTGCCTAAGAGGGATAACCTGTCTACCCTTAATGAGTATAGACCTATCTCTTTAGTTGGGTGTGTGTATAAAGTGATCTCTAAGTTATTAGTTAATAGGCTCAAAAGAGTTTTACCGAATGTCATTGATAAAAACCAAACTGCTTTTCTTAGTGGTAAGAGTTTGTTGGATAGTGTTTTAGTTGCTAACGAAACTGTGGATTTCTTAAAGAAAGAGAAACAGAAGGGAGTTATAGTGAAAGTGGATTACGAAAAAGCTTACGATTCAGTGGACTCGGATTTTTTGGTGTATATGTTGAGAAGGTTAGGCTTTAAGGATAAGTGGATCAAATGGATTAAAGCGTGTCTCACCTCTGCTACAATTTCGGTTTTGGTGAATGGTAGCCCTACTAAGGAGTTTAGACTAAAAAGAAGGCTTAGACAAGACGATCCACTAGCACCCTTTTTGTTTCTCATCGCTACAGAGGGTTTGGCAGGTCTGGTCAAGGAAGCATCTAGGATTGGTGTATTAGAAGGGGTAAGAGTTGGCTATAATTGTGTCGATGTTAAACTCTTACAATTTGCAGACGATACTTTGTTCTTCTGTTAACCTAATTTCCAGTGCATTATGGCAATTAAAGCGGTTCTTAGATGTTTTGGCCTTAAAGTTAATTTCCACAAAAGTCATATTGCCGCTATTGGGGTGTGATATGGATAAGATAGTCTTCTCTAAGCGTCTTAACTGCGGCCAAATGGAAATCCCGTTTAAATATCTAGGCATGAAAATAGGTGGTAACCCTAAAACTTTGGCTTTTTGGAAGCCAGACATAGACAAGATCAAGTTGAGATTGTCTACATGGAAGGGGAAGATTATTTCTATGGCTGGAAGGATTTGTCTGATTAAGTCTGTTCTCAATGCTTTGCCCTTGTTCTATTTCTCTTTCTTTAAAGCCCCTACCATTGTATGTAATATCATCAGGAGAACACAGGCTAAATTCCTTTTGGGTTGGGGTGTCGACGGTAAGAAAATTGCGTGCGTTGCATGGGATAAAGTGTGTCCTTCTGTTGAGGAGGGTGGACTGGGTATAAAAATGTTGGGAAGTTTAACGCTGCCTTATTAGCTAAATGGCTTTGGAGGTTCGGATGGGAAGAGAAGGGAGTGTGAAGGGACATTATTGAGTCTATGTACGGTTCTTGTAAGGATTTGAGACTTCAGATTGGTGATCGAAAAGCTTCTGCATGGTGGCGAGATCTAGGTAAAGTTTGCGATATTCATAATCACAGTAATTGGTTTGTTAGTAGGGTTAACTAGAAATTGGGGGATGGAAATAGAATAAGATTTTGGGAAGATAGGTGGATTAGTGATGGTCCGCTAAAAGAAAAATTTCCTAGATTGTACTTAATTTCTTTATGCAAGGACAAAGTGATTAGTGAAGTGAGGGAATGGGCAAATATTGGGGGCAGTGAAACTTGTACTTGGAATCTGTCTTGGAGAAGAGAGTTGTTTGTGTGGGAAAAAGAACAAGTACATTAGCTTACAACCATCATTGCTGGAGCCCAGTGGAAGAGGAGTGTGTCAGGATCTGGAATGAGGGCAATCTTAAAGAATACACGGTCAGATCTGGTACAAGGTTTTAAGTGAATTTGGTAACCAGCTTAGTAACAATTGCTTTAGGGAGCTATGGAGTCTTAAAGCGGGTTCTGCTCAACTGTGTGTGTGGAGGGCTATGCTCAGATAAGCTGCCAACTAGACTTAACCTCGAGAAAAGAGGAATCATAATTCCTACTAACTTATGTCATTTGCGTAAGAAGGCTGAGGAAAGTGTCCAACATGTGTTTGTTAGTTGTGAAGTTGAACAAAAAGTGTGGGATAATTGTGATAGATGGATAGGAATTTCTTCTGTAAGACAACATACTATTGTTAACCATTACCAAAACTTTTATTTGTTATGCTGTAATAAGAAAGCAAATGTAGTATGGAAGGGTGTATGGGTGGCTGTTGTGTGGGAAATTTGGTACCATAGGAATAGAATTGTGTTTAAGAACGGGGTGGTGGATGATGTGGAGATCTTCACACTAGCACAACTCAAAGCTTGGTCCTGGGCAAAGTTTAGATGGCTAAGGGTGAATTATTCAGTTTCAGATTGGCTTATTTGCCCTCAGATTTGTCTAGGTAGTATTACTTGATCTTGTATAGTTGTTTGAGGTGTGTTCTGTAAGGAGATAAGAGTCTGGAGGTTATTGATGGGGGGAATGGCAGGATTGGTGTTAGGTTGTGTGGCTTTGTTTGTAGGTTGGTCAATCTAAGGTAGCAGAGGTAGCGGAGATCTGGGTTGTTGGAATGCATGGAGTCCTAGCTAGAGTCAAATGGCTGACAGTCTTAAAGTCCTGGAAAGAGGAACTTTAATTTACTCTCTATCAACGAGCTCCACAGTTTTCGGTTTGCAGTACAAGAAGTATGTACTTGGGTCCAAACTTTGTGTTATCATACAGTTCACTTCTTTATGTAGTTGTTTTTCCTGTTATGTAATTGGTTGTAGTGCGTTTCATTGTTTAAATAATTTGTATTATGATGATCCTAGTTTTTGTATGGGATTATGTTCGTAATAGTTATTTAAATTGTAATTTGCTAAAAGGCAAACCTGTACTTTATAATAAAGTTAGAACACTCCTAAAATGTTCTTATTAATTTATTCTTTGCTGTTAAAAAAAAGAAAGTAATACCTATCAAAAGTTGGTGGTTCACATATGTTAATTTAATTACCGTGTCTGCTATAGACCAATTTCCTTCCTTTGGCTTTGGCTTCTACGTTTTCAAAATTTATGAGACGCTCCCTCTACCACTTGCTTAATATCTCTCCGCCCCCAAACAACCACCAATAGTATAATATTGGTATTGTTATTTAATGACCCTCTTTCTTGACACATTATTGTACTGCACCAATAAACCTCACCTTTTTCTCTCTCCAATTTCTCTCCGTAACTCGCACCTCTTTTGTCTCCTCCCCTTCATTTCTTCTCTCACACTCTCCTGCACTAGCTCAACGGTGAAGCCCCCAACATACAGATCCAGTTTTAACAAACTGGTATCAGAGCTCAGTTCAGAGCTCAGTTCAGAGCTCAGTGCAGCAGCTCCGTTCAGATCCGCCGTCCGCCGCAGCAGCTCCGTTCAGATCCTCCGTCCGCCGCAGCAGCTCCGTTCAGATCCGCCGTCCGCCGCAGCAGCTCCGTTCAGATCTGTTCTTCCCCGCTGCAGATCTGTTCTTCCCGCTGTAGATCTGTTTCTTCCCCGCTGCAGATCTGTTCTTCCCCGCTGCAGATCTGTTCTTCCCCGCTGCAGATCTGTTCTTCTCCGCTGCAGATCTGTTCTTTCCCGCTGCAGATCTGTTTCTTCCTGCAACAAATTCTTTCTCTCCACGTCTCCGCTGCTCAGGCCACCGCCCGATCCGGTCAGATCTGCAGAAATTCACTCCGATCTGAACAGATCCGTTCAGATCTGCCGTCTGCCGCCGTCAGCCGCCGCCGCCGTC
>Ga0209700_109054_pt1 | contig 12001 bp, 5 predicted proteins | sample SiratroredBW_FD_187528 | JGI IMG/M metagenome (GOLD analysis project Ga0209700, IMG submission 187528) | Root nodule microbial communities of legume samples collected from California, USA - Siratro red BW (SPAdes) (version 2) | ecosystem: Host-associated > Plants > Roots > Nodule | place: USA...
AAAAGTAAAAAAAAAAAAAAAAAAAAAAAAAAGAGAAGTGTTGCAAGGGAGGAGAGATACAAGGTGGGAAGAGACAAAGATAGAGTAAAGAACACCATAACGAAGAAAATGAAGGAAATGAGAGTGAATATCATTCTGAGGTTCATCGTTGATACAAACGATGGCATTATTGATGTGAACTATTTGAAAGGAGAAGAAAACAGAAGATGAGTAATTGAGAAACCCAAGGGTAAAATTGCTTTAAAAAATTATATTATATATGTATAACTGATGCAATATATGTATTTTCTCACGTTCAGTTTTAAGGAACTAATATAGAAAGTATGCAGTGCTTTAATTAGTTGCATAAATAATGCATTTAATATACAATTAAATTATTATATCAAATATTTAAGTTTTAATATATATCTTACTTTAATTCTTTACACAATCACATAGTATATGCATGTCATTTATTAAATTAGTTGCCTTTGAGGGATTGATGTATAGCATATATTTTTTATATGGATTTTTTTAAGAAACTAATGGAAAAGTGTGCACTTATTTATAATTTATCATTACATTTTTATAATGTCAATTGCTTGTGGGCTGAAAAAGATATATTTGTTCTATAATGTATATTTATGAGGTAAACTTGTTTATGGATTCCAACTAAACAGTGTTGAATTTTTCTAACAATACTTATAGGAGGAAAAAAAATTAAAATTAATTTTTTTATATATTGACACAAGGTAATTTGCAGAAACTTTCATTTTTAAGTTATCCGTACGCTATTTTTTATTTATAATTTTTTTATGTTTTTCTTTTTTTTTTCCTGAAATTATTTAAGAAGAAGTTGGATGAAATATTAACTAAACTAAGAATATATCGGAGATCCCTAGTGCCCAGAAATACTTTTTCATGTAAGATTTTGTGGCAGGTGAATCTAAAATGCATGTTTATGAAGATCCCGTATCAAAACACTATAATATAAGCAGTGAAAGTCACACATGTGGATTTCATTTCGTCGTTGATTCAAGTTTGATTATGTTTCATAGGTGCTTCTTCCTCTGGAGACATGTTATTGGTTGGATCAAAAGGTCTATTATAACGCAATCTTTATTCACCCACAAACGTCAACTCCAACTTCACAACTTGCTACTTACATAATATAACACCTTTATTCTCACAAACAAACACAATCAAATATCGCGGGTAAATGTTCCAAAATTCATAAAAGCTAATTAAAGTTTTATTGTCCTACACTACAAATATTTTTTTTTTAAATTGAGATTTATTAATTTACAATATAATAATAAATGGATAAATATTTATGCAATAAAATTGTAATATTTGTGCACATTTACTTAAAATTACATAATTGCAGCAAGGTTAGTTTGTAAAAAACTAATTGTGTCATATTTTATCGAAAACTTTATGCCTATTAACTTTACTAATTATTTTTTACGTAAATTATTATTTTTAGACGAAATTAATGTTTTGTTAGTCATAAGTAGTGAAGATATGATTTTTCAAATCAATGTTCCCCATTTTTTGTGCCTTTTTTTGTCTTCCATTGATATTTGTCTACGGAAATATTTAAGTCTTATTGACATGCGTTTTAAAGACATTATTACAAATTAAAAAGTATTAGACCTATAATGAAGATGCATTAGCATCCTAAAATATTGTGTTTGAAAAAATAATAATTTTAATTCTTTGACAAATATCTTAAAACATTTACTAATATTTTTTTTGAAAAAAAAAAATAAGTTTTATTGCTCTTAACATCGAGCACCATATCTTTTCCCTCTTCCTTTTTTTATTTTTTTTACTGTTTACCCTTCTCGTGGTATTGAAAATTCTTGTATATTAATTTTAATATTTGATATTTTGTATTTTTTTGTTAAAATATTGTTTTCTTTAAATGGTGTTAATCAGGAAAAATTCAATACTTGAAAATGTTTCCCGTTTTGTGTTTCTTTTTCTCTGTCTCCCACTCAAATTTGTTGGACAGAAATATATTCTTTGGAGTCTTATTATAAGGAATATCTTATAGACACTAATTAAGAAGTCATTGAATAAAAATATTAAATTCTATACTCAAATGTATTAATAAAAATAAATATTATATTTTCTCAAAAATACTTAGTTTTAATTTTTTTTAACTATGACTTATTATTTACTAGCAATATTCATATAAACTATTTTATGTTATTGCTCTTGATACTGACTTACACTTTTTTTGTCTTGTGGATTTTCTCTTCTCATCTCCATATTGAATACCGTTTTTATTTTATTTTATCAGAGTGTCATTAATATTCTAACTAAGAATGAACAACATTATAAATCAAGTCATATTTTCATTTAAAAAAATGACAATTATCTTAACTCTTTATATCCCTCCGTAGGTAACATGTTTAACTCATTTTTGTGACACATCAAAACTTTTGCATTTATGTCAAATTAATTATTGACGTTTATTAAAAATCTAGCCTAAATAAATAAATATATATATATATATATATATATATATATATATATATTTTATATTTTTTTTTTTTTTTATAGATAATATATATCGATTAAAGAGAAATATAATTAAGGAAAAATTAGTATTAAAAACCATAAATCTCTTTGCCATACATTTGACACATTTTGATAATCAAAGATAATGTTTAAACTTCTTTTTAAATTGAAACAAATTCATTTAACCAGTGATTATCTTTAATTAATCTCCATCATGCCGAACAATATCAAAATAGACTATTTTGTATAAATTTTGTTAAACAAGCGTCATGAAAATTTACTCATCATACTATATTTTATCATATCATGAATTATTTTTTTTGCAATTGATTTTATTTTTATTTTCATAAATATTAAAAAACTATATTGTCAACAAAAAATTATTATAAATTTGAAATATTTGGAATTTTGCGATCTAAAAAAAGGTAACAAATAAGAAAATTTATTATAATTTGAATATCAGTCTAATAATATATATTTAGAATGGTGCAATGCTACAATATGATCAACATGAGTTTAATATAAACAAACTGGCAATATTTAATAAAGATTCATTTCCACTTATTTATTCATGTCTTCGTGATAAGTAAAATCATTTCCAAGGTGGTTTATAGATAATTATATGTTTATGACATTTCTAATTTATTTATTTTTGAACTAAAACAGATGAAGAAAAACAGAAAAATGTGTGAGATAAAATGTTAAATAAACAGAAGAAAATATATATTTTTAAATAAAAAGTTTAAATAGAGAGTAAAAAAAACAAAAAAAAATAATTTATATTAAAACTATATCTGAACATTTTGCATGCCTTTTTGAAAGTATAATGTAGATCTAGGTTCATACTACGTTGAGCATTTTAGAAGTATTCCAATCTTATTATAAGACCATTATTCTACAAATCTTATCTTCAAAAATATACTTTCAGTATCATGTAATACATGTCTTACAAAATCTCCTTACAAACCCCTGGTTATATGGTATTGAAAAGAAAGAAAAATTTGTTGCCATTATTTGCAAGAAAGTCCATATTTTGTTGGAATTTGGAATACTTAGGCCTTTTGCATTGCACATTTTGTAGGTAAAACGTACTGTAACAAAAAAGCAGAGAAGGCACATGCATAGTGAAAAATGAACACTTATTAGCTCTGTGAATGACACCAGATTTGTTTGGATCCCGATATCGTCGTGCGCAGGTAGCATTCTACTTCCAACTATTGCTTCTTCTCGTCACCTTGGATTATAAACGAAGATAGAGAATTCGATGGAGAGTCTTGGCTTTGCTTTTGAACATTTTGGCTTGTGTGTAAAGTCCATGAGCTTGGTTGAGGTTGTAGGTGATGGCACAGAAGACAACAATGGCAAAGTATAAATTCATTGCAGAGGTCGGATATTAAGGTTTGTGTCATCCGAGAAGGAAAGGATTATGAGATAGGGTCGGAGAAGGAGGCAGCCATGCATGCATAGATTGTTGAAAGCTTGGGATGATGGTAACTGGTAAGGGTGGCTTCACACTCACACAATTGAAAAATAAAAAAGGTTTTATTTTCCCATTTGGGAGAACTCTCAGAATCTTTGTTTTCTTTGATTTGGAATATTGTAGCAATGTGCTTCATCATGGTAAAGACTAAAGAGTTAAGACCACTCAGTTCCTTGGTTTCAGTAGTGGGATAAGATTGGGTGATAGATGATAACACCTCTATAAGCAGAAAATATTTAGTACTCACTATTTTATATTAGGTAATCATATTTGCACACTTATATATGGCAAGCACTTATTAATATATTTTATTTGTTTATACTCTTCTTCTTTGTTTTTCTCTCGTGTAGACACTATTATCAACTGTATAAACATTTTGTTTATTTGTTCTCTTCTGTATCTTCAAATTATAGATATTCAAAAAGTATCCAATTAATATTAGAATAAATAATTCCCAGAGATTCTCTAAATTTTTCAATTAAACATGTTTCTTTTCTTTTTTTCAAATATGTATTTCACACTTCTCCTTTATTTGTATATTTGGTATTTTTTCTTAATTTATTAATGGTTGTAGTTTTATATCATAATTTAATTTTTTTTGTTATAACTTTATATATTCTAAAAAATATTTATTAGAAAACGAATTACATGAGAAGAAAAGCCAATCTAATATAATACACAGACTAAATTGGTTAAAAACATTCTATAGTTCAAACGTATTCCCACAAAACTTATTTCGTGAACCATAAGTCAAACCCAAGAAATAAGTATTTTTGGTATATGCAATTCATTAGATAATTTTATGGTTAAACAACTTTTATTCTCACATTATTTTTCTTCCCTTTTTTTATATTTAACTTCTAATTTTGTCCATCTCTGTTATTTTTTATTTAAGAAAATAATATATAACTATTATTTTTTATTTTATGATGTCATATATATCATAACTTTTCACTTTAACTATCTGTTATACCTCTCAAATTAACAGAAAATAAAAATTATTTTAACAGCGATTTAGAGTGTTAAATAAAGATAGATAAAAAAAGGTCATATAAATAATAAATTAACAACAGGTATAAAAAATATTAAATGAATAATCAGGATATAGATATAAAAAAGTGTATGAAAATTATAAAACTTCTAATGTGCTATAGACGCAATATTATTTTCTTATAATTTGTACTGATTTTATTTTTCGACGTGCTATCAATATTATTGTAATATCACTGCCCGATAAAACGGGGTTAGAAGAAAGAATCATGAGAAAGTTTTGAATTATTATTATTTATATAGTGAATATTTTTACATTCCATTTTTATTTATTTTCAATCAAATTATTTAATACATTTATTTTTATACATCTATATTTTTTTGTATCTTCCTTTAACTCAAAAAAAAAAAAAAAAAAAAAAAAAAAGAGTGTACCTTCTTCCTTTATCAAGATTTTCGTATCCTTTCCTAATCTTTCACGTCTCAATTGCAGTCCAACTCCAGTGAGTGACTCCCCGGCCTCTTCTTCTCACAGGGGAATGCTATACTTTTTTTACTTCAACACTAAATAAAAATGCAACCTAGACTTTTTTATTAAATAGATCCCAATACGCTATTATATATCTAGAGAAAAATTAAAAAAAAAATCCACAAACCAAAAATAGAAAAAACTTTAAATTTATTTATGAGTTAATTTTTGTTTATAAAAAAGTTTGCTTAAGTTGATAGTTGTGAGAAGTTTATCTAAGCATGAAGAAATGCTAGTTTCCATGCATATTTAAAAGCCACCCACCCCCTTCTGCCACACTCTCTGACGCACTTCATAGACCATTCCCACTATACGCCACCCTCTTTAAATTCCCCACAAATTGCATCGTATCCTCAAACCATAGGAACTGAAACATCATATACCAAAAAGGAAAAGCAAAGCGAGAGGGTTTTCTGTCCTTGGTTTCTTGCCACTTTCTTGGATGGAGTCTTACAAGGGGCCAGAGGGAGATGAAGTGAAGTGCGTGTGGGTTCATGGTCCTATAATCGTAGGGGCAGGACCCTCGGGTCTGGCCGTTGCAGCGTGCCTTTCCCACCACGGACTACCCTACGTCATTCTCGAGAAGAGTCACTGCATAACCTCCCTTTGGCAACACCGAACCTATGACCGTCTCAAACTCCACCTCCCCAAACACTTCTGCCAGCTCCCCTTCATGCCCTTCCCTCACCATTTCCCAAAATACCCCTCCAAGAACCAGTTCATCTCCTACCTCAATTCCTACGCTTCACGCTTCAACATCCGCCCCCGGTTCAACCAGTCCGTTCACACCGCCCACTTCGACCCCGCTTCCCAGTTCTGGCTCGTCAGAACCAACGATTTTCAGTACATTTCCCCGTGGCTCGTCGTTGCTACTGGAGAGAATGCCGACCCTGTCATTCCCTCAATTCTTGGCATGGAGAACTTCCACGGTCCCATTCTTCACACCAGCGTTTATAAATCCGGTTCTCATTACAAAAACAAGAGGGTTTTGGTCGTTGGTTGCGGCAACTCAGGAATGGAGGTTAGCTTGGATCTTTGCAGGCACAACGCCACCCCTTACATGGTCGCCAGAAACACAGTCAGTAACTCAATATATACACTTGTTTTTCTTTCCCAATTCCCATGCATGTTTTGTTAATTAGTATCAAATTTTAGTGCTAATCCCAGATGGAATAATAAAGATAAACCTGCATATTTAGACATATTATTATTGAGACATATTTTGTTGACATGATTTCATGGTACAGGTACATGTGCTGCCTAGGGAGATGTTTGGCTTTTCCACGTTTGGAATAGCGATGGCTCTATTGAAATGGCTTCCCGTAAAGTTAGTAGACAAGTTGGTATTGGTGTTGACTAGGTTAATGCTAGGTGACACTGCTCGCTACGGTGTTAGGAGGCCAAAAACTGGGCCAATAGAGCTCAAACTTGTCACCGGTAAAACCCCTGTGCTAGATGTTGGACAAGTAACGCAGATAAGATCCGGTAACATAAAGGTGCGTACGTGCGCATAAACCAGTTTATATAACCATGCTTTGTTTACTGATTCGTGACTGTGTAATTATATTATAACTATGTAATCGATGAAAAAGCAAGCAACTACTCAATTTTATACATGTATGGAATCTTTTGCTAAGTTTGATTAGGGTTTGTTGTTTCAGGTGATGGAAGGTGTGAAGGAGATAACAAGAAACGGTGCCAAGTTTATGGATGGACAAGAAAAGGAGTTCAGTGCTATAATATTAGCAACGGGTTACAAAAGCAACGTCCCCACTTGGCTTAAGGTAAGAAGAATATTTTTACCTCTATCTAGCTTATCAGTCAACTGCTACTTTTCTTCAAACTATTTTTTCATGCTGTCTCTACCCTTGTTTTTTTTTTTTCCTTTTTTTCATATTTTCTGATGATGTGAAAAACCCACAACACAACTTGCAATAAAAATATTTCAAAACTAGCAGTTATTGAGTCAGTTAGCGGTGGTTTGGGAGTTGGGACATGCACAGCAGAAACCAACAGAAGGGTTCTTTTCTTCGTGCAAATATGAAAGAAAGAGAATAAAATGACTTTGGGGTTTGCGCCTAACAAATATGAAACTTTGCATTACAGTGACGTTTCATTGGAACGATCATCAAACATGGCGTTAGTTCTTGTATACTCACACACCTAAAAAAAAATATCCCTTTTGTTCCTTTCCGTCGTTCGAGATCAAGAACGCTTCCTAGAGGAAAAAACTGTAGCAATATGATTTGTTCCTTTCCAAAGAATCGAAACCTGTTTGTTTTTTTTCTTTTTTATTTTTATCTGGGGTGGGTAGTATTCTCTTCATATTATTTGGGTGCATGCCTAAGAAACAACTACTGCACAAATTATACAAATCCAATTTTTGCTTCTACATTAAAACCTCCGTTCTCAACTTTACAGATATATAGAATCAGAATATATATAAATGTCATTTTTCACTGATGAAACAAAATTTAATTTTACGATAATTAATTTAAAATACAATCTCTGTTTGTTTTTTTACACTAAATTCAAAATGGGAAAATTTATTTAATCAACAATATATGGAACTGCAGAGCCGTGAATCTTTCACGGAAGACGGAATGCCGAAAAGGCCGTTTCCAATGGGTTGGAAGGGAGAGAACGGATTGTATACAGCGGGGTTCACGAGAAGAGGTCTTCTTGGAACTGCATCAGACGCCGTAAAGATTGCTGAAGACATCGCTGATCAATGGATGAGCGTTAAGGACAAATTATACCGTAATCCCCACATAATCTTGCTCAAGAGTACATAGGATCACGTGGCTAATCTTGTAATTGTTGGATTTTTTTTTTCCTCTTTACAGAGGTTTTTTTTATTTTTTATTTTATTTTTTTGTGTATGTACAATTTTGTATTTCCAGCATTCTTGTGTCTAAACTTTTCATCACTTTGCCTTCCTTTTAAACAGTTCCGTAAATGAAATGCCACCTTTGTTCAAAGAAAGGACATGTCTCCATTTTCTTTCGGCCCACAATTTTTCATACTTTAGTTTAAGTATTTAATTTACATTGTTAACTAATGATAAACATGACTTTTACGATAATCGACTAAAAACAATAAATTATTTGACATTGTTGTTACATGGATTATTTATGTAATTTTATTTTGTAAATAAGCTAAGTTTTAAAATAAAAACGATGTAAATTGGTTGATTATAGCAACGAAATCAAGCCTCTTATATATTTGGCTGAACATGTGCGACTTGATTTGACTTAGGCCGTGTCTCTGGTTTAATTTTCTTTCTTCACTTTCAATACAATTATCAGAAGTGATTTTCAAACGTGCAGGGTGACTTAGTTCAACGCAAGCTTAATTGAACGTATGAAAAAGACTGTGAAATTGAATTTGTTTCATTCAATTTGAAAAGGAGTTTGATTCAAAGTTAAAATGCACATATTAGGAAAGATACCTTAATTAAAAGTATCCCATGAAGTATCTTAGATGGATTTTTGCTCCTTGGAGTTGTTGTAGGGAAGAGGAAAAATTGTAAAAATGGTGGGATGACAGGGGTGGAAGCACGCTGCGTTGGTGTGTTAATTATTGTGGCATCACACATTCTCTCTCCCCTATTTATTATTATTGATGCAGCAGTAGCAGTAATAGTACCTACGTACGTCCTACTCACATTCACATCACACCCCACACACCCACACATAGGACTTGGGTGGCAGTGCCACACTACAATATTTTGCCTTTCATCCTTCATTCGCTTTCATGCATAAAAATAACTTATGAAACAACTAATATTATTAGATGTTCTTGTGGAGATTCAAGTAAATATTTTTTTTAAGTAAGTGATTAAGAAATTAAATATGTATAAGTGAGTGAAAAGTTAAATGAAAAAAGGAGTATTCATGAGTAAGTAGAGTGATAGGCCAAGTCTAATGAGATCTCAATTATTCAGTTAATAGGATCATGAAAAATATTAATTTAACATTATTGTTCATATTATACTTCTATTTGATATTGTATTTTATTAATAAAATATTATATATAAATAAAATAATAATATATATTAGTATTAAATGGTGTCAAAATTAATAGTGATATCAAAATATCACCACTTTCAGAATAATTAACTTAAGGATTTATAAAGTTATGTACGGATTGAGATTACATACACAAAATAAAAAAATAAGCTAAAAAAGATTTACAATAATTAAAAAAAATAAAAAAGAAATTAAATTCTCAAATAAAATATTCAAGAAAGGAAAAAAAATAATAATATAAGCATGTTTTATTTTGTTCACTTGAAGAATTATCAAAAAAAACACAAGAGTCAAATTCGTATAAGGTGTGTACGATTTTAATATTATTATTTTGTTATTTTAATTAAAAAAATCGTACAATATGTATATTGTTTCAGTACTATTATTTTCAACATATTAAAGATTAATTAAAATTGTCTAAACTCTCGACGAATGCTTCTCTCTAGTGAAATGGTATCTTTGTGGCATAATTTTTTTTAAAGACGATTTAACTATTTTGATACAAAAAAAATTACATCATTTTCATAATTATGAAAAACAAGTATACCATTTTGTGCTTTTACCACTAAAGAACTTCCTTTCTAACACAGATTATTTTATATATAATGTTAGAAAATTCAGATATAAGTTGTCGTATTGAATAAAATAAATAAATAACATAAAGAAAAATTCACAAATCCTTACATGAAATTGGTATAAAAGCATAAAATCACATCACAGTGTTTGAATAATTCCAAATCATCTACGGTGTTTGTTTTAAGTGAATACTATTTAAAGAAACAGATTTGTGGGAGAAAGCATAGTTTATTTTTATCAATTTAAAAAAAAGAGAGGTGAGTTTGCGAGATATATTTATTTTAAATCCAGTAAAAATATTTGAGGAGAAAGACAGGTAAGCAATAGGTTAAATAACCTTACTTTTACAATAAAAAACCAATTATATACTATAAAATCATAATTAATTATATATTAAATATAATATAACTAATTATATATTAAATATAATATAATTATTTATATAATATAATAAAAATATATTAAATAATAAAAAACTTTATTATATATATAATATAATTAATTATAATATATATATATATATATATATATATATAATCGATTAGTATATTAACGTAATCGATTATACGTTGATTATTCACATATAATCGATTACAACGTTTACATAATCGATTATATATATAAAATTGATTACGTTAACGTATATAATAATTTAATTGATATATATATATATATTAATTATATAATATAATAATAAATCATATTTAAAATAAAAAATAAAAATATTATATAAATTTTTATAATAAAAATATGAAACAATATTATTAATAAAATAAATAACAATAATAATAATATGAATATAATTATAATTAATAAAAATGTATATAATTATTTAAAATTAAACTAAATTATAATAGTTTATTATTATTATTGTAAAACAATAATATTATTTAAATACAAAATAGATATTAGTTTATAAATTTTAATGTTATAATTTTGTACTTTAAAAAATTAATCTTTATTTTAATAAATTATTTATATTTTATTGTAAATTGAAGTTTACAGATAATTACACAATTTAATATTTTTATCAAATTTTTAAAAAAATATCAATTAAGTTAAATAAATAAATTATATTTTATTTTTAATTACAAGGTTAAATTTGTAATATTATAATTTTATATATTAAAAAATATTAAAATATCTATCACACCTATCACATGATTCACACACTTTCACAAAATTTACACTCAAATTTTACAATTTTCTCTTAATCTAAACAACTAAACTTTTCAAACACTTTTATCTAAAATCATCTCAAATCCATTTTCTAAAATTCACTTCCCAATCCAAACACACCCTAAATTTAATCCATTTTAAATAAATAAAAGAATAAAATAAATAATTTAACATATAAATAACTTGGAACTAATATTAAATAAATAAATTATCGATTTAATAATTTATTTTAAATATATAAATATATTGATTGTTTTTATATATTAATTATTTAATGTTTATTTGACTTGGACTATGTTATTCCAATTTGAAATATATGTAGTCATTATACTTACTGCAATCAATTTAGAAATTTAAATATTATTTATATTAATATAGTAACAAATTGAATCAAAATTATTGTCTATTAAGATAATATTATAAAAATATAACAAATCGAATTACACAAATCATTGCGGGTTTTACGTTAAATTTCATTAAAATCATAAATGTAAAGGTGATTACAAAGTAAAACACAAAATTTATAATTATTTAATTATTTAGATAAGTTGATGACAATGATGAGCTGAACAAAATTATATCTTATTTTGAAATTTTATAAAAAATAATGCTTATAGTTATTATTGTTCATTTAAATTTTGTTAGAAATATACAGTTTATACATTTAGAAATTTAACTAAAGGATATTAGAAATAAGATTAATCCAAA
>Ga0209700_109059_pt1 | contig 11997 bp, 8 predicted proteins | sample SiratroredBW_FD_187528 | JGI IMG/M metagenome (GOLD analysis project Ga0209700, IMG submission 187528) | Root nodule microbial communities of legume samples collected from California, USA - Siratro red BW (SPAdes) (version 2) | ecosystem: Host-associated > Plants > Roots > Nodule | place: USA...
TTCTTCATGCTCTTTCTTTACTTGTCATGCTTCCTTTATTTATTTTTCATGTCTTCTCCTCCTCTTATTCCTCAGGTGCTCCATCCTTGCATGTATCATGATGCTACAACTTCATATAATACATATTATAAGTTTAATAAGATAGAGCAATAGTGTGTGACAACGTCTAAACAATTTTTTCCTATTTGTTATCATTAAAACTTTATCCACTAAGAAATGTCTAGCAGCTCTAGACTAGAGCAAACCAACTAGGTCTCAACAATCAAGCTCATATCTCATGGGAGGTTTACTCACTCTAGTAGACCTTCAAATTATAGTTGGCTCATAGGTTTGGACAATCTCATCTCCAGACTTTGATTGGTATAAATATACACATTTATCCTTTAGAATCTCTTTTAGTATGATTTGACAATGTATTAGACACTTGTTCCAGCATTAAGACAACATCATTTTCTTTCTCCATCTATTAATCTCCCACTTTAGACTTACTTGAAGTCCCTCCAGATTTTAGTAGAAACCTTTCATCAAGAGTTATGTCTCTACTCATAATCACCTTTTATTTAAATGATGACCAAATTATAAAACCTTTGACTTATGCTTCATATCGCACAAGAACCCCCTTCTTAGCTTTGGGTTCTAGATTATCATTGTCTATGTGATAATATGTTGAAAAACTAAACACCTTCAACATCAAGTTCTCTGTTAGCATAATGCCTTAACAGGAGTCTTAAATCCATTAGTCGTAGACGGAGACCAATTCGCCAAGAAGCATGTTGTGTTAACAACTTCAACTCAATATCTTCTATCCAATCTAGAATGAGACAACACAACTTACTCTCTCTATCAAGATTATATTTATCTTTTCAGCTAACCATTTCTTTTACGAAGTGTGATTAATAGTGTAGTTTCTCATAAAACTTTCATCTTTATAGAAAAGTAAACCAATGTTTGTCCTCAGATGCTTAACCTTCTTGTCACTCTAAGTAAGCATAAGAGTAAACCAATGTTTGAAATGGTTGAGGGACTCCAATTTATCTTTATTGTGAATATCCAATTCATCCTTCAATAGTGACCAATAACAGAGAGCAATTACCTAACGACTACCGTTGAAGGAACTCTCAAAGGACCCAACAATCATAATGAACATAGTTCAATGTATCATTGATGTTGTGCACTGCATTTCTTGCCATTGACATAGTACTCAAAGAACTATAAAGCCTCAACTTGATTGTAAAATTTGTCATCCTAATTTCACTCATGTGACCCACACATAGATGCCACATAGCATATTTCAGATGTAAATGAAAAAGACAAATGATGTGGAGCATGTCAGAGAGGAACCTTCCACTATATACAAGTTACCTAACTATTTCCCCTACATTGATACAATACTCTTTTTCCCAAAAGCTTGCATCAACCCACCTTCAACATTTCATGTGAAACCTTTATCTTCTAGTGCACCCATTCATATAGGGTTCTTCTTCAATTTTTGAATGTGCTAAACATTTGATAATATCCTTACTACTCTATCCTTCATATGAATCTTGATATATCCAATATCCATACATTTTCATGGATTATCATTATCCATCAGAACGTTACCACTAATCCTCTCCTCACATTCTCACACTATCTCTAGTTTAGACACATGCAAAGTACAACCTAAGTCCAAAATACACAATAGATAATAATCCAATTTTTCACCTGTTGCAAGCACCAAAGAATCTTCATTAGACATTGTATGAGTCTAAGCAGTGATAACTAAAGAATCTTTACCCCTCTTTTTGCAACAATTTATCTTCTAGTGACTCAATTGTTTGTAGTAATTACATATATCTCTAGTATTGACTTGATAGAGTAGATATTATGAATGCAAAAGGATAACTATCATCACCATCTCTAGTTGTTCTATATCAAAGTTCTCTATCATAGAGACAGGACTTTACCTCTTTCAATGTGATACAATGTTTACCTACACTCAAAGAATTAACAAAATTCTCAAATCAATAGGTAAGACTTATTACAAGAATCACTTCTAATCTTCATTTTTCATCTTCACATCAAAATTGAGTTAATCTCATTACGATGCTCCTCCAACAATGAACCCTCCTTCATGCAAAACTCGAACAATTATTTTTTAAAAAACGATTTAGTACAAATGAATTAGATTTTTTCATCTACTACCTCGTAAAGTAATTCATTTGAGATATACAAAAGGATTAGATAATAAATCTTTTCCTCTATTCTCTTACTAGATTTCTCTATATTTATAATCTTGCTAGATAGGGGTGTTTAAACTCATATTTCTTTAACAAGCATGCACATTAATGCTCCACATATTGAAATTATTTTTTATTTTTTTTATAAACTTCTCAATCTTAATGGTGTTAACCAACTTCTTAAATGTATTCTTGAAAATTCTCTTTAATAAAAGAAACAAACAAAAAATAACTTATCTTAATTAAAAACCCGTGGCCTTTATATACAGAACAAATTATATATTTTGTTGAAACATCTAATTAAGAAGTTTACGCATAATACATTACATAGTCTAAAAAACGAATTACATAATGTATAAAAAAAATATCAAAGATGAGAAAGAATTATGTATTCTATAAATTTATTCATGATAAACACATAAGAAAAAAATACAATAATTACACAAAATTTATATAATATAAATGTTCAAATTACAATAATGATCAATACAAATATAAGAAACACATATCAATCCAACTCTCTTAAAACTAAATTATAGCTATTAGCTACATAAAACGAAAATTTTAAATAATTAAACAAAAGAATCATCTAATAATAATTAAATAAACATTTAACTACATATTTCATCAAACAAAATTTGTCACACACGTCAATTATCACCAACTGTAAAGTTAGACCCATTGTTAGACTATCTTAATATATTAAAAAGAGGAAATATAAGTCATCCGAATCTTAACAAAATAAATAAATAATCCGTAAAATGTATTTAATTCTTTTAAAGTTAAACTGTAAACAATCATCCGAACACATCATTTAGATATTAACTTAACACCACTATGTATTTTTATACACTAAATCTACTGTTTTACCAAATATTTATTATGCTTTTGAAAAGTGTATATTTCTGAAGTAAATATTTAAGACTAAGATATCTTCTCCTCATCTTCTAGGTGAACACTTTCAAATATAATTAAGAAAAAAAAACTTTTAAAAACAGTAAACAAAAATATCTGATTGACTCCATTTTGTTTTCCAATTAATTAATGTCGGTGCTTTAACGTATATACCAAAATAACGTCCAAAGCATAATTAGAAGTTTATGTAAGTACTACACGCTTGGGACCTTACAATCCACACGTGGCCCCAATTGCTACCGGCAACCTGCAGACCGCACTCCCAAATCATGAGAACCGCTTCACACAGGGCACATACCACGGACTGGTATTTGTGAGTTTCCGGTGGAAGCTGGTCCACGTGTTTAAAATGATATTAAACAGAAGCAGCTACTTGGGTCCCTCGTAGGGTAACGTCATCATTGTGCCTTGGAAATTTGCTAACCCACGTCACTGTGTCTCAAACCTTGATATTTCTTTAGTTTTCGTCAAAACGACGCAAACAATTACCATTCAATTTTGGTTCTTATTTTCGCACATTATAAATCTTAACCTTTCATTAAATTTTACAGTGTTATCCTTATTATATAAAATGGAAGTCAAAAATAATAGTGAGATAATAATACTTTATTACAATGTTGTAGCGTATGTTTTTTATTCTTCAGAAACTAAAATTATGAAGAGAATACTATATAATATAAGAATCAAATTATAATTAAAAAAATAAAAATTATATATTGTATATATTTCATTATGTACTATATTGTAAGACCATTGTTGTGTCATTAGCATACTATAGTGTTTAAATTTTGTATATATTGTAAGATGTTATTTTTTTTATTAAACAAACTTTTGTGATATTTTAGATGATATTTAAAAAAAAAGATTGTCTTAAATGTGTTCAAAATAATACTCAATAGACTAGTTAGTAACTAATGTGAATGAAATTTATATTTTGAGTTTGAATTATCAAGGTTGAATTGAAATGGGCAATTTTCAGAAAAACACTACTAGAAAAATCATTAATAGTGATTAAAGATTATTACTATTTTTATTCTTCTTCTTATTATTATGATTATTACTACTACTACTATTATTATTATTATTATTTTTGTTATTTTTATTGTTATTATTATTATCGATATTATTATAATTATTTTATTTATTATTATTATTATTATTAGTACTATAATATTATTTTTATTATTATTACTATTATTATTATTATTATTATTATAATTTGTGACCGAATTTTTAACCGAATCTGTGACTGATTCTGTGACCGATTCTGTAACTGAATCTGTGACTGATTCTGTGACTGATTCTGTGACCGATTTTTTCGGTCACTGATTCGGTCACCGATAGTGATTGATTTTTTTGGTCACTAATTTCGGTCACTATTTGGCAATTTTCTAGTAGTGGAGGGAATTTTTACTTAAGTGAAAATAGAGTTGAAACCAACCATTGCTCTTAACTAGATTTTCACTTAAATGGAACAATTTTCACTTGAGTAAAAATATTTTCTCTTTAATGGATTGAATGCGAATGTTCAATATAAATGTAAAATAAATATGACTTTGCATATTTGATTGATTTATGATTTTGTTTAAATGAGTTATTTAATATGAAAATGGTTGTTCAGAATGTTAAGAATTGTATTAATTTGGAGTCATAAATCAGGGATGATATATGAATCATTGTTTTTAAGTTGTGTATTAAAGATACTTACGTTATAACAAAGATCTCCTTACTTCACTGATAGTTAGAGTTACATAGATTAAGATATCAGGTGGCGAGAAGGTGAGTGTCGAGTTCTTACACACCGTGACATGTGTAGATGTGCGACTTGGATTATAATGAACTTACCTTGTTCTATTACTCTTGGGATCCCTTGTTAATCTATGTATTGGATTAGGTCAAATGTTAGTCTCTAGTAGGAAATACTTAATACGTGTCTTTTGGGAGACATTAGTCGACATTCCATTTGTTGAGTATCCTTTGATGTATATATCCATGTGTGATCTATATAGTTTTGGTATGTTTTATGGGATTGATTTTTCCTTTTTCTTATTGGATTGCTAATCAAAATGTTTCCTTATATATATATATATATTATTTTCTGTTCATATTGAAAATTTATTTAAATAGTTTATCCTTGTATGTGTTGTTTATGTGGAGATCTACTATGATTGTACTATATACATGAGCAGATATAGGTATAGGTGAAAGAGCAACATTTAGAAGAGATTAGAGTTTTAATCTGGACTCTTGTTTTGCAAAAAATTGTACATATATATATATAGACACACAAAATTTTTGAAATACATATAAAAGTTGTATTTTGAAATACGAAATGCTTTGTACATGCCCTTTGTTGGATTTATGGTAAAGTTGGTAGTTTTTTAAGGTCTTACATTAGGATATCAGAATTGTTCGTCATTAAGATGACGTATAGGTAGTGTATTTTTTGTGTTTCTTATGTGTGTAAATATTTGTTTAAGTCTAGTTTAAAACATGGCTAGAAGTTTCCACTTGAATGTTTAAAAATTGATTTGGAAATCACGTTTGTATTTGAGTTAAATGATTATTATGAATGAAAATAAAAGTATTAAAAGAAAAAATCTTTATAAAGTGGTGAGGATGCACAACACAACAAAATCAAGATGATTTTCAATCTTAATTTGAAAAGTTTTGAATATGTTTTAAAGGTATATTTTCAATGGTTATTTTTGTATTGTATGTAACTTGATGTTGAATGTATGTATGTTTGGTTCTAGTGTAATACACGTCTCTGTATTAAGTGTTTGTATGTAGATTTTGAATTTTTCTTTTAAGTAATAATTTTACACCAATACTTGTTTTGGTGTAGTGCTTTAATATGTTATAGGTGTTTTCTTGATTTTTATGGGAACAAATTCCAGGTGAGTTTAAGATGCTTACCTTTGAAGGATCTAGATATGATCTTTGAATTCAATGTCAATTGCATTCTTATAGCTATTGGTGAAAAGAAGATAGAGTCTTCAAATAAGAAGGATATGGAATGCATATTTGTGGAACAAGTTACAAGTTAGAATTAGTTGTTTCATGATTTGGTTTCAAATAGAAGTCAATAGTGAGAGTTAGAACAACAATATATTGACAATGTAGAGATTTTCATACATGTTTCCACAGGAAGTTCGAGAGTTACCTTCCAACTCAGGGAATCTAGAGGATCCAATGAAAGTAGGGCCAATGCTTTAGTGGAATGTCTCAAGATCATAACGAATACCAAGTGTTACGTAAATCTAGTTGACTATTACAAGAGGTTGATGTTCCAAAATTGTTAATATAATTGAGCTGCAATGATCGACCTTTTTGTTTGAATGAATATAGAAAAGTAGAATTTTCTAGAGTTATAGTAGAGGTTGATTAGTTTTCCAATATTGGTAATTTGTGACACACAAAAACTATTGAGTATAATATATCATATCACATGTTAGGTTGTGTGTAGATGCAAGAAAAGACGTTGGTAGATTATGTTTAAAGGAAACTAAAAGTTCATTAGAAGAATTACCCTACTTGTGATATGAAGATGGTAGTGGTGTTGCCATGAAAATTTGAATACACTATCTTTATGGTGCTCAGCCTCACATGTTTAGTTCTCGTAAGAGCATGAAGTACTTGTTTGATTAGAATGAAATAGACACAAGACAAAAGAGATTAATGAAGTTTTTAAATGATTATGATTTCAAATTTATGTATCATATAGGAAAGGCGAATCTAGTTGAAGATACCTTAAGAAGGAAGACAATTGAAGTGTCAGATTGACGGTCAAGAACTTAAGTTCATATAAATAGGCTGATGATTTCATAATGGGAGTAAATACAGTTATGAGGTTCATGATAGAGTTTGTACCTACAAAAAAACAGTTGGAGAAAATTATATAGTATAAGAGTTATAATAATGACTTAGTTTACATCTAACATGACTAAGATGTATCAATACTTGAAAGAGTTCTTTTGATGGTTCAACATGAAGAGAGAGGTGACTCGGTATGTATTTGTATATCTGACTTGTTAGAAGGTCAAAGTGGAGCATCAAAGACTTGGGTGAATGTTGAAACAGTTTGATGTGCTTGGGTTGGAAAAGGGTAGCATTGTTATGCTTTTGGTTACTTATTTTCTATATTCAGTGAGATGACATAATGCAATTTGGATGGTAGTAAACCGACTAATCAAGAATGGACAATTTCTTCTAGACAAAATGGATGGAATTTTTAAAAGACTACACTTTCCAATTCATGTATCATCCTAGGAAAGAAAATGTTGGTAGAGATACTCTGACTAGATGATGTATTATTTTGATCACAGACTAGTTTTTCATTTTTATTTGAATGAGATAAAGTTTTTCTAAGAGCCAAATTTTTAGTTACAATATCTTCAATGTTGGGCTCATTTGATTCAATATGCCTTTTTCCTAATTTTTCTCTAATTAACATAGATTTTTTTTCCAAGTTTTTGAGATTTGTGTTATGAATTGCAAAGTCCCTTTTAAGGTTCCTATTTTCATTACACAATATTTCTTTTTCTTGGGGAAGCTCTATGTTTTTTTAGAGAAATATCATTTAGACTAGTTTTCTCTTAATTGCATTAATTCAATTTCTTTGCAAGAATTTTTATAATTTCTTCTCATGGTTTTATATGCAAATGCAATCATACCATTATTAGATATTGCTTCTTGATCAGCTAAACGTAAACTATAAATACCAGTAAAATCTACGTCATTATCTAAGTCCTCTAACATAGAGTTATCTACCACATTAGCCATGTGACATATGTTTGTCTCCTCTTCAGAATCAGAACTGGATAAGTCCAAATTCTCCAAGGTTAACATAAGGCTTTTCTTCTTTTTGAACAATTTCTTCTTCTTTTCTTTCTCCTGTTTTTCTTCAACCTGATTAGGACATTCTGATTTGAAGTGTACTGGCTTCTTACAGCCATAACAAACTATCCTTTCATCTTGCTCCTTGCCATCTTTAGTCCTGAACCTTTTGTCCTTTCTCTTTCTCTCTTGCTTTCTAAACATCCTTTTGATCTTGCTAGTGAGGATGGATATCTCATCAACAGACTCTGTATCATCTGATGTATTATTTATATCGTCAGAAGCTTTGGGTGGTACCTTTTTCTTTACATTTTTTTGAGATGATTTCAAAGCAAAAACCTTCCCTTTTGTTGAACTTGCATCATTCTATATGATCTGCTCATATATAGTAAGAATACCTACCAATTTTTCCAGGGGCATGGCCTCAAGCTCTTTAGAAGTTCTGAGAGCAGTTTCTTGGGCTCAACACTTAGCAAGTAAAATTCTAAGAATTTTATCATTGATTTCGTATTGACTAACAGTTGACCTCAACGATCTTAGACTATTTAGGATAACTTGTGAACGAGAAATCATAGATTGTATAGATTCATGATCTTTTATAGCAAACATTTGATATTAAAGTTTAAGCATAGTCAATTTATTTCTTTACCTCTTTTGAACCTTCATATATGAGATCAAGTGTATCCCACATCTCCTTAGCGCTGACTATGGCATGCGCCTTCGACATTTCTTCCTCGAATAAAGCACATATTATAAGGTGCCTAACTTTAGCATTATTTTGACAGATGCGCTTTTCCTCCTCAGTCATAAATTTAAAAAGAAGCAATTCTCCTGATTTATCAATCAATGTAGGTATGCCATTTTTAATAATATTTATTAACTCCATACCGTTATATTGGATGAAGCCAATCATCCTTATCTTCCAAACCTCATAACTTTGACCCTTGAAAAAGGGTGGTCGACCCACGTGTAGTTTGTCTCCATCCGCTGAGTTCTAGTAGGATCGTGCCTCAAGACTTGTAAAGAAGTAACCCCTAAGGTTAGCTTTGATACCAATTGTAGGAACAATTGGCTCCATAAAGGGGGTTTGAATGGAGTCTGAACTCAATTCGTTGTCAACAAAAACCACCAAGCAAGATCATCCAAGGAAATAACATATAAGCACAGATGAAGCAGTTTTACACTGGTTCATCCTAATCTCTTGGGCTACGTCCACTTCTCCCTTAAACAAACTGTTCAAGTGGTTCCACTATTCAGTAAATAGTTACAACTAGTATACAAACATCTCCAAGTTACAACAGTACACAAACCTCTCCAAGTTACAATGAGTACACAAACCTCTCCAAGTTATCCGAGTACACAAACCTCTCCAGGTTATACCAATCTCAATCTCCCCTTGAGATCAAGACCGCTCAAGATTTAAAGAAACACTCTCAAAAGAGAAAAAAAATGTAATCTCACAAGGGTTTACTTCACAATAGTGAAGAATTACACAATGGTTTCACACAACTCAAAACTCTAGACGCTCTCAATAGTAGATTGACAATAAACACTCAATAGATACTCTATTTCTTCAATATATTTTTATAATGTATTTATCTTTTCTTCTTGTCTTCAACTTGAAATTGTTCCTCTATGTGTAACTTTTTAGAGACTAGATGTTGAGATGCTTGAAAGAGGCAATCTTAACCTTCTAATTGCTGAAACTAGTCGTTGGAAGAACAACTTCTATTCTTGATTTTGCATTAAAGCTGGCTTTATCTCCATATAGAAATAATTTAAACCGCACAAAATATCTTTGATTTGACAGAATTAATCACGTTTATATATTTCATAATAATATGAATAATTTTCACTATGAACAAATTTGTAGGTTAAAACACAACATGCTATAAAATCTGATTTTGATATTTATGTGAAAGGGACTTTAATTTGTTTTTCAGATTTAGAAACAAATCAATTAATCATATTTAAATATTCCATAAGAATTTGAATAATTTTCATTATGAAAAAATTTGGACATTAAAACACAACATGATATAAAATATGATTTTGATATTTATGTGAAAGACACTTTAATTTGTTTTTCATATTTAAAAAATAATTTTAAAATATTTTTTTGTCTTCTCTTAATTTTAATCAAAGTTAATTTAATAAAATAACAATAGATAAAAACTTATCTGGATTTGCAATCTCTTTGTACTATTCCTGATATTTAGATACCTATTAATATTACTATAACAAACACATAGATCATCAAATACAAACACATACTTGGAGTATTGTTATCCTTAAAACTTTATTAGATGATTAGACTATCTAAAGGGACTTTGTATTGTCTAATGATTCAATATATGTATGCGTCTCGACGTGGCTCTTGTAGTGAGACCCTTCGTAAGGCCTCTTCCATTGCTTGTATTAGGCCAAGTATAGATTAATTAAACCTTGTATATGGGCCAAGTAATATAGGATTTTGGGTTGGTATTTGGGTTTTGAGAAAAATAGGGTTAGATTAGGTTTAAGATAACCTAGCTAGGGTTTAAATTGGGCTTCTTAAGGCCTAAGAGAAACCCTAGAAACTCTGGGCTAGTTGTAGGGTAAGGAGAGGTGTATGCAAAGAAGCATTTTGAGCACATGCTCAAATGTGGAAATCATGAGTAGATAAGTGTCACTTGATCCACTACATGCGACATAAGGAATTTGAATTCAAATTTTCCTCTCTTTTCTTATTCAAAGTGTTAACCGCATGGCTATAAATAGGACCCTCCAACTCTTGTATTTTCACTTTGAATGAGTAAATAATTCTTGCCAAACTTTGCCCAGCTACTTGTTCTTGAGTCCTCTCTAGGTTTATTTCCAAATCCGGCCACTGCCTAGCTTCCTTTCTAAAATAATTTGCCTCACCTCTCTTTTAAAAATCTCTCATAAATTCACTTCTACTCCATCTAATTGCCTCATCCAATTAAGTTCACACACCCTCCATTCCTCCATTGAAGAATATGAAAGAAGAAAGAGCCTATCATTTAGTATTTAGAGCTATGGTTGGTATAAGCTATGTAGCTCTTCTTCTTCTAGTTCCTTTTCCTTAATTAATCTTTTACTTTTCTTGAATTGTTTGCATCGATTGGTTTATCTTCATTTGTCTTTAAACTTTTATTCAAATATTATTTTTCACCTTGAACCTCCATTTGTGTGCTTTTAGGTGTTCTAATATGTTAAATTGTATGTGTTTTTAAATTTTCTTGAGTATTATTTCATTTTGTTTGGTTGAATCATTTTTGTTATTACTCTCACAAGAATAAGGATTTGATAAAGCCAAACAAGACAAAACAAGCAAGACAAAGCAAGCAAGCAATTGGAGGAGATTTGGGATTTGGTCTTGTGTGAGTGAGTGAGAGGTTGATTGGCAAAGAACTTATGCATAATTGAGAGAATTCCACCAGTACAATGGTCTAAGAGTGATTAAAACTAATCAAAGTGAGCTAGCTAAAGTTTGGTGCAAACTGGTTTGAAATACACTGCACTGGACAAAAATAAATCGATTCCAGTTTTTATGAAATTGATTTATTCGTGTCTGGCAGAACTTAAATAACTGATTTGTGAAAAACAGAATTGGGGGTTTTTCCTTTATAAAAACTGCAAGGTTTCTAACGTGCGCCAGAGTCTGAATTACAGAAATTGAGAGTCAATTCTTGAGATCACTGTGAGAAAAACACTTTGGGTAATTGAGAATTTCTTGATCAAAAATCAATTGGGGCTTTTTCTTGAAGAATCACTCTTAATCAATTCACTGTGCCATTGGAATTCTTCAAGACTGTGTAAAGACATCTTCTGCGCGCCAATCAGGGAGTCTTTCTTAACCTTTCTTGATCGCTTTTGTATCAAGACATACGTTGATTGTTTGTAATTCTGTAAAACACTTGAATGTTCGTACTGTTTTAGGCTATAGGATTTAGCCTTGTTTGTTTGCTGAATTGATTGGGGGACTGCAGGGAGTAGTTGATCAATTCAGTGGGTTTCTTGA
>Ga0209700_109062_pt1 | contig 11993 bp, 7 predicted proteins | sample SiratroredBW_FD_187528 | JGI IMG/M metagenome (GOLD analysis project Ga0209700, IMG submission 187528) | Root nodule microbial communities of legume samples collected from California, USA - Siratro red BW (SPAdes) (version 2) | ecosystem: Host-associated > Plants > Roots > Nodule | place: USA...
ATAAACTCAGAAAGGTTTTTATTACATACAATGTTATCTTAAAGATTGTGTGCATATCATTTAATACGATCTTTATTCATCAGATGAAGCAAGAGAACACATATGTTATATAATTTGTTAGACAAAACACTCTACAACTCATATGATCTATTTAAAAACTTTCCTCCTACAAACGAAGTATAATCATGCTCAGATTTTGTTGTTAAACATCATTCAGTTAAAATCAACCAGGGTTTATTGAACTTTACTCTAATAGAAAAATTTTATCATTACAAATTAAAGAAACAAATATGATATATGAAACTTACTATGAAAAACAAGGTAATCACAGGAAAGGGGATTGAATTGTGATTTAATTGATTTTTAAAAAAACTTTTTGCAAGCATTTTCTTAATGATAGTCTTCATAAAAAAAAATTAGTTAGGATATTATATTGTAAGTGTTTTATCTGATAAGCTTATACAGATAGAAGTTTGAGTTGCACACCTTTATATTTTCATAAGAAAATTTCAATATGTTACGTCTTACGTCTCTTAACAAACAATGAAAAACTTAATCAGATAGAGATATTTCAAAACTTATTTTGATCTCGGCTCCTTTGTCAGAGAGATCACAATAGACAAAACTTTTGCAACTTAACTGAATCACTTAATTGTCATATTTTCTTATTTATTTTAACAAGTGATCAAATAATAGTTCTTGCATCTAACCATGCATTAGGTTTATATACTTAATTTTAAAAATATTTTGAAAAAAAAAAACATTTTTCACAAGTACTCTTACAATAACTCTCCTGCTAAGTTAGTGTTGATGATAAAAACATATAATGTAAATGAAATGGGGAAAAAGAGAGTATACATATCAATTTATACTATTTTTTTGTCGCAACAAACTACATCCAGTTCTTGGCCAACAAGTGATGTTCAACTAGGTAGACTAATGATGTGAAGTATACTCGATTATTCTTTAGGCTCGTAGTGACTCAAGTCACTCCTAACTGATCCCTAAGTATTCTTGATACATAGCCACTTCTAGCTAATCGTGTACTCTTTCAAATCATAGCCACTCCTAGCTGACCTTGTTAAGGAGTATTCTTTACTCAAGCCACTGTTGGCTGAATGAGTATTTTTTATCTTTTAGCCACTCTTAGCTAACATAAGAAATATTGGAGGTTTGAATGATCCACTTATCACAGAGTCTAACCACTAAGGAGGATTGCATCTAACGATAAGTACAATGTTTAAGCTTTCTTTCCTAGTTTAGATGTTCTTGTACTCTAGAGAAGGGTTGTGTCTTTCAATGTGTATAATAGATAAGAACTTTTACCTAGCTGGTTAAATGAAAACTTTTAGTATTCTTATAATTACCTCTTCTGATCCATAAATATAGTAGCATTCATGCTATGAGCTCTAGGATCATTCTTATGAAGCTTTGACGAGTTCTTTGCATTTTAGCAGCACTTTTTGCATATTGTCACCTCTTCTTCTTCTTCTTCATCTTCTTACCAGTTGATATCTAGGAGACGTTTGGCTGTTGTTTTATGTGTTTGTTAATATTTTGCATTATATTTTGTTGCAATTCTTCTTGCTCCAAATACTTAAGATGGCTACTTAAATAGTCAATGCATGTCTAATATTAGTTTAATGAGGAGTGTTGGTCAGCTGGTAAGGGTATTCTCGGTCGTAAGTCCTAGAGTAAGCCAGTGAATCCTATCGCTCATGACAAATGGTGACTCCACTCGGGAGAGCTTGAGAGTCAGGCCATTTAATTGAATGAGCAAAAGATAAATGTGGTTTTATGAATGTTTGTATTTCACTTTTTCTATATATTGAGTGCTTTTGTTACTTTTATTGTTGTTATATGCCTTATTATGTTTTTATGATTTGCTTTATTGCTTTTATAATTATAGTTGGAATATTGAACCCTATGGTAGATGACATGTTATATCTGTTATATCTGTCATATACCCGCCTGGGACTTTTCTAGCTGTTTTGCAGGTGGGGGGTTGGGTGCATATTGATTTTTCTCCCTTGACACACACACTTTTCATGCATTGATTATGAGTGAGACCCTAAAATCCCGGGTCTGGAAAAGTTTAGAAATAAAGGGATTCAATGATACTGGACGGGATGTACTTCCTACTCCGATTTTCATGAGAATCCCAATTAGTTTTTGTTCTCTTTATTGCCTGTTCATAAGCTAGTTGTTTACTGACAACTTTGAATGAGGTGATAAATGAGGGTCATAGCTCTGGTGATCTTTATATCTTTAGGAATTAGGGAGTTAACCCTTGTGAGTGTGCACTTAAAGAACCTAGAACCCTTGGCGTCGTAATGCCGAATTCTTTTTGGGGCACTAAGGGAGATTTTCAAGTTCCTCTTCCTCTCATCATCTTGCATATTAATTAATATATCATATTTGTATATACATATCATTGAAATAAGTACCTCTTTTCTACAAACATTACATGGTTCTTCATTTAGTTTAAGTCATGTCCTTTACATTGCATATCATGTTATTAGGCATTATGTATATAAGCATACATTCATATTTTATCTTTATTCATGCATTCATGGTATCACACTCGCACCATACTTATAAGCATGTGTCATACATACTAGCTTGCATCATATTCTTAAGCATGAGTCATACATCATACATTTAAACATGCATTCATACATTTTGACTTATTTCTTTCATTTTTGACTTGCATTGTATATCTTAAACATGCATTAAGCATTTAGATTTAACATGTGTCATACATTTTGTCATGCATATTGCATTTATACTTATAGCATACATCTCATACATCAGTTATACATATTAACATGCATTCACATTTGCATTCATACATTTAGGATAATGCCCATATCATTTGGCATAATTTTTATCCATATATTAGAACATACATGCATTAATTTGGTTTTGCATGCCTTCATTCTATTCCATTTTAGCATAGGAATTATAAAGTCGTGTGTTCCTAAATTAATGAGATTGAATTGAGAAATTTTTAAAAAAAAAAATAAATCAAGAGAAAAAAAGTTTTTGAAAATAAATATATATATTCTGATATATGTCTCAGGTTATTTTCCTAATTCAGACCTTGGTTAATTGCCATTGATAACATATTATGCGCACGCAACTTTATAATTTTTTATTTAGTTTTCCATTTGCATTTCATATCATGCATCTCATTTAATTCCTTTAATTTTTAATTAAAAGAAAAAGGAAAATAAAAATAATGAATTTTTGCGACATCTTCATAGAGCTCGTTTGAATTGGAAAAAATGGAAGAGTTGAGAGCAACACAAGGAGCAATGAAGGCCGATATTGAGCTACTCAAAGATCAAGTGAATCAAATTCTTAAAGCTTTGGAAACCTTAAAAAGCATTAGAGAAACTCCTACAGCTAGAGGTGGTGAAGCAACTTTTCCCCCTGTTGAAATTATAGGCAAGCAGGAGCCATTCTATATAAATACTCATGCTCAGGGTGTGAATCTGGTTGAACCAAACGCTTACACTAGTTTTCAAATGAATGCTTAGCCAAAAGTTTTGCAAGTACTAGTAAATATAGAATCTCAGGGGAAGAGCATAACTCATAATATGAATGGATTACCTGAGGATGGTGATGAGACTAGAATTAAAATGGAAAGATTGGAGGAGAGAATTATGGCCATAGAAGGTGGAGAGCAATTGTGTTTTGGAGGTGTTGTAGATTTGTGTTTAGTGCTAGATGTAAAAATTCCTCCCAAATTCAAGGCGCTTAAATTTGAAAAATACCAAGGCACCACTTGTCCTAAGAACCATTTGACAATGTATTACAGAAAAATGGCAGCTCATATGCACGATGAAAAATTATTAATACATTTCTTCCAAGATAGCTTAGGTGGTATAACATTGAATTGGTACATGCACCTTGAACCATCCCGCATTGGCTCATGGAAAGATCTAGTGAAAGCCTTTATAAAGTAGTATGAATACAATGGTGACATGGCTCCGGATAGGTTGCAGTTGCAGAAGATGGCAAAGAAAGAGGTTGAAACCTTTAAAGAATATGCTTAGAGGCGGAGAGAATTGGCAGCCCAAGTAGAACCACCTTTGCAAGATAAGGAGATGATTCCGATGTTCATTGACACGTTACAATATCCTTTCTATAAGCACGTGTTAGGTAGTTTCTCTTCCAATTTTTCTGACATAGTGATCATCAAGGAAATGGTTGAGTTTGGATTGAAAATTCAGAAAATTGCACATGGCCCGTTCGCGGTCGCAAATCCCAAAATACCTGATCTTGAAGGAAAAGAGGGTGAAGTTCAAGTGACATATAATATCCCTCATTATGATAGTCATGCATCACCTGTTCCAGAAAATTCATATCAACAAAATTTGAAGATAAAGATGAAGTCTAAACAAGACCAAAGCCTTCATTCAACACCCATTAAAGGTTCCAATCGGAAGAAGAAAGTTGTTCAATTCACTCCTATTGTAATGACTTACACAAAGCTCCTACCACAACTTCTCAATGAGGGTTTAGTTGCGATCTGCCATCTGAATCCGTTACAAACACTAAAGTTTAAAACCTATGATCCTAGTGCTAAATGTGATTATCACAATGGGGTGTTTGGGCATTCTACATAAAGGTGTTTAGCATTCAAACGAAAAGTATAATCGCTACTAGACGCAGGTTGTTTGAGTTTCATGGAAGAGATGCCTAATGTTGGAAACAATTTCCTTTCGGGATAGATTTCAACTAATGCTGAGTAGAGAAGGAAAAGAAGTTTCTACCATTGAGAGGACTCAGAGGATGCCTGATACATACTTGCTTAAACTATGAATTTGCATTAGTGTTGTATTTTGTTGACAATTTCATGCAATACAATTATCAAGCAAGACCTGATTATGTAAAGTTTCTGATATCAATAAATGTCATGCAGTTGTTCATAAATTTGTGCTTATTACTATTCTGACAGGTCTGAAAAGGTGTCGCATAATTATTAAAAATGTTTTACTTAAAATAAAAAGTTAAGAATAACTGAAAAATAAATCAAAACATCGCTTAATGAATAATTTGTTCATGAACTATTGAATTCATAAAAATTATTAAAAAAAGGATGTTGTTAATTTCCTAAAGCTTGGTGTTTTAAAAATGGAATTAAATTGATTTTGTCGATTGAAATATTTTTGCGTGCATGTGGCTTGAAAATTTTGTAGCCTTTCTTCCTTCTTTCATTTATCCCAAAATGAAAGGATTTGTCTCAAGTTCTTACCATCATTTCATGAAAGAGTAAAAACAAGAACCTCACACTTGGGTAATCAAAGTCTCTCATTTGGTTAATTTCTTAATTTCCAATCTCAATTCTCGAGGGGCATTAAAAAAAAGAAAAAAAAATAAAAGTCCATTAGATCGAAAACCCGCAAAGGGCGGTCTAAGCAAAAGACAGGACATTAAAAAAAAAGAATAGAGAAATAAAATAACATGTGTTGGAGGTCATTGAACTTTGTTGCAGGATTAATCTCTTTGAAAATCTAGCAATCAGGACTCAAGATGATATATGATCATGTTTCTTTATCCGAAAAAAAAAGACCATTATAAATCCCTTGTACCCTTTTTGAGCCTAAAAATTAATATTCCTTTCAAATTATCCCACATGAGAATCATCATTATATTGAAAATCAGTTCAAGGTACACACCAAGGCTTCTTAAGAATCAAATAGAGGAAATACATCAAAGAAAGAGCATGTAAAAAGCTCCTAAGAATATAAGTTCTCAAAGAAAAAAAGAAAAAAAGAAGTTCAAAAGCAAGTGTGTAATCAATTCCAAAGAATGATGATTCACAAACAAAAAAAAAAGGTTATCACAAAGTGAAGAGATCAAAGAAAAAAGAAAGAAGAAATGATGATGAAAAGCTTGAAAAGCAAGGTCTTGACTGGTTTTCATAACACTTGGTTGGTGATTCTTGTTTTAAAAATAAAAACCCACAAACACTTTTTTGAGCCTTTATATCATTTTCTTTCATGACCCCTTTAACCCCTGGCCACGTTACAAGTCAAATAAAGTCCACATTGATTGAAGAATGTTTGTTGATGATTTTCTCAAAGAATAATACTTCCTTCTTTCATTTATCCCAAAACGAAAGGATTTGTCTCAAGTTCTTACCCTCATTGCATGAAAGAGTAAAACAAGAACCTCACACTGGGGTAATCAAAGTCTCTCATTTGGTTAATTTCTTAATTTCCAATCTCAGTTCTCCAGGGGCATTAAAAAGAAGAGAAAAAAAAGAAAAAAAAATAAAAGTCCATTAGATCGAAAACCCACAAAGGGTGATCTAAGCAAAAGATAAGACATTTAAAAAGAAAGAAAAGAGAAAAAAAATGACGTGTTGGAGGTCATTGAACTTTGTTGCAGGATTAATCTCTATGAAAATCTAGCAATCAGGAGTTAAGATGATATATGGCCATGTTTCTTTATCCTAAAAAAAAAGATCATTATAAATCCCTTGTACCCTTTTTGAGTTTAAAAATTAATATTCCTTTCAAATTACCCCACATGAGAATCATCACTATATTGAAAATCAGTTCAAGGTACACATCAAGGCTTCTTAAGAATCAAATAGAGGAAATACATCAAAGAAAGAGCATGCAAAATGCTCCCAAGAAGAAAAGTTCTCAAAGAAAAAAGAAAAGAAGAAGTTCAAAAGCAAAAGTGTGTAATCAATTCCAAAGGATGATGATTCACAAAAAAAAAAAAAAAAAAAAAAAATAAAAAAAAAAAAAAAAAAAAAAAAAAAAAAAAAAAAAAAAAAAAAAAAAAAAAAAAAAAAAAAAAGGTTATCACAAAGTGAAGAGATCAAAGAAAAAAGAAAGAAGAAATGATATTTCAGTTTCTGATAAATCTGTATAATTGATTGAATTAGTTCTTCGACATACTGATTGTTGTTGTGTAATTCTGAATTCCATTGATCAGTGAATTGATAAAGAATATTCATTCAATCTTTCATACTTTCCAGTATTTGCGAAAAGTTTTTGAAAAGTTTTTAATAGTTCAATTCACCTCCCACCTCTTGAACTCAACCTAAATCTATTTTCTACACATAACATCATTTTGTTAAAAAAAAAAGGTTTAAACATGCATTCTCATAGTCTCATGCATTCATATATGCATTTTGATATCATCATGAAAAATTTACAAAAAAAAATTCATGCATTCATATATGTATTGTCACATTATCATGAAAAAAAAAATTACCAAAAAAGAATTTCATGCATTCATATATACAGTTTCATATCATCATGAAAAAAATTACAAAAATAGAATTTCATGCATTCGTATATGCATTTTCACATCATCGTGCAAAATAAAAAAATGTCACGCATTCAAACATGTATTCTTCAAATAAACGAAGATCAAATCTTCCTCAATTCAAACATGCATTTTCATTAAGAAAATTAGATTTTATACATTTACACATGTACCATTCATCATCAGAAACTTAAAGTTTCATGCACTATTCATCATCAGAAATTCAAAATTTCATGCACCATTCATCAAAAGAAACTCAAAGTTTCATGCAGCTTTCCATTCCTTATAAACTCAAAGTTTCCATTCATTCAAGCATACATTCATTCAAAAAGAGAAACTCAAAGTTTCCATTCATTCAAACATACATTCATTCAAAAAAAAGAAACTCAAAATTTCCATGCATTCATACATGCATATCTTTCAGACAAATGAAGAATCAAGGTTAACCTTTTGGATGGACGACTCAAAGTCTGTCTCCATGTTGGAAAATAGAAGATAGGCGACTCAAAGTCGACCTTTTTGAAGAAGAATGACTCAAAATTATGTTAGGGAAATGACTCAAAGTTGAATCCCTATTGGAGAAAGAACTCAAAGTTGTATCTCTAATGATGAAAGGACTCAAAGTCGTAGCTTCATAGTAACATATGACTCAATATCATTACAGTTAGAGAAAGAATTCAAAGTTGTATCTCTATTGTTGAAGGGTGACTCAAAGTCAACCTTATATTTGGAGAAAGGACTCAAAGTTGAATCTCCAGTGAAGAAAGAACTCAAAGTTGAATCTTCACAGAAGCTTGTGACTCAAAGTCATTTTATAGAGAAAGGACTCAAAGTCACATCTCTATTTGAAGAAGGGACTCAAAGTCGTATCTTTAATTTTAAGTCAACTTGTGTGCGAAAGGACTCAAAGTCGTATCCACACATTTACTTTTCCGCTTGTGTGTGAGAAAGAACTCAAAGTTGAATCTCCACACTTTACTTCTTTGCAATTTACTTTTCAGCTCGTGCGTGAGAAAGAACTCAAAGTTGAATCTCCGCAGTTTACTTTTAGACGTTCTATTTTTCAGCATTGAGTTTTCAGCATGTTTGGAGAAAGGACTCAAAGTCGCATCTCTAGTGAAGACCCGGTGATCTCAAGTGACATGGTCCGGAGATTTGCTTTCAGCATTCACATGGTGTTTGTTTACATATTTCTTCTACAACACGGTTGTACACTATCAAGCGACACTGTCCAGAGATTTGATTTCAAATGAAGATGCATAAATTTCGACATTGTCAACGTCTCAACCTCAAAATACATGTTGGTGTGATCATCTTGACTTTGTCAAGATCCCAACCTTTCAGAGATGAAGATAGGTGACTGAAAGTCGACCTTATCAATAAAGATTCGTAGTCCTTTCGACATAGTCAAGGTCTCAATCTCACATTTTTACGGTAATATTTGATGCATAACCCTCTTGTCCTTGGAATGTCAGGGTTAAGACATCACTTTTCTTTCTTTTGAATTCTCAATTTTGGAAATAGTTTTCTTTTTCATCTGAGACAAAATTAGATATTTTTGTCTTTACTTATCTTTTATTTTGATAATCTGAAAATTCTAATTTTCAAATTATCCAGTAAAATTTAAGTAAAGAGGGGCAGTTGTCAACACCCAATTTCGTCCGCGTGAAATAATAAAAAAAAATATTGTTTTGGTATGAAAAAAATAATAAAAAATAATTATTTAATTAAAATTTTATTTTTTTTTAAATTTGAATTCTTTTTTATATTTTAATGAAAAATAAAAAAAATTATTTAAGCATTATCTTTTTTATTTCTTTTAAAAAGAAATAAAGTTTAAAGAAAAAATCTAAAAAGCTAAAGAAGTAAAAAAATGTGTTATCAAAATAATTTTTTTAAATATTGATAAAAAATGTTTATTTAAAGTATTTAGTTGATATAAAAAAATGTTTGGGTCTGGCCCATTTAGATTTTTACAAAAAAAAAAAATCAAAGAAGAAAAGTATAAAGCAAAAACAAATTTTTTTCTTTCACTTTTAGAGGCGTCACGTCATCTAACCTAGTGAACATTTACCCAACCTGCCCCATTTTCTCTTCCTTCATATACAATAATGGGGCCACGTTATTAAGGGAGAAAAACATTCACACACACATACCTTGTTTCTCTTGCTTCATATGTAATAATGGGGACCCACCACGGAGGAAAAGGCTACTCTTATCACATTGGAGGAGGACTCACTGGACATTAGGGGGCATTCAGCAAGCTCCCTTACATGGCATTGGGCATATTCCCTTATGATTCACAAAAAAGGAGAGCCCAAGGCATCACGCAACAATAATTATATTTTCGGTCTCTTTCTCTTGCTTTTTCTTGATTTTTTGGTTCGTATCAAGAGAATGCATGTGAGATGTGGCACATGCATTAAACCAATCTTAATAATGGTGATTGGGAGGGAGAAAAGAATGAAAAATGGGAATCGTGAAGTGTCAAAGGATCTTGGCAAAGAAAGAGCCTTGTTTTTTGAATGCCAACAATCGACATGCAAGACGTGATGTTTCATCACCTTTCGCCTATGATTTGGAAAATGCTTCATTCAATCTCAAACACTTTTCGCTCTCTCAGTCAAACCATTCGATCTCATCGTCGCCTTCTCAAATAGTAAGTAAACCCGCAAACCACTTTAGATTGTGCCATTACCATTCTTCTAGTTATATACTTAGAATCTTGGCTTTCTTGATTTATAATTATAATCATTCATATTTGTATGTACGTTGATGTTATTGGGATATACATAAAGAGTTGAACATAGCAAAAGTCTTGGTTTTTAATAGTTTAGAGGGTTTTCATTTTTTGGGTTGTGGTTGTTTAATCATACAAAATGATTAGTGGTAATTTTATTGAAATTTCTACCATGAAGCCTTGCTGTAGAATCTTATGTGACTACAAAAGTCCATCAATGTTTGGGTTTTCTCTAAGAAAGTTTAGTGATTCAACAATCATGGGCATGTTGTCCAGATATGATCATCACAAGTTAACCCATCGCTATAAATATGGTATCTGTGATACTCAGATTGTAGGGTATATAAAAGTGATCAAACCGAATTGGAGAGACTTTAGTGTTTCCGGTTCGAATTGGGGGTATTGTTAGGGATTTTAACACTAGCCAACACACAGAAAAAAGAAAGAAAACCCTAAACCCTAAACCCTATCCAACTTCAGAATCAAAGTCATACTTATCGAGAGCGACAGTGAAGTTTTCGAGGGTGAAAGAGACACCTTCCATGGGAGCAGTGTGGCATGTCTCATAGGCTTCTTCGAAAAGCTTCTTGAGCTTGACTCTTTCTTTGTTCTATGTGTTGGCTAGTGCTAAAATCCCTAGCAATACCCCCAATTTGAATCGAAAACACTAAAGTCTCTCCGATTTGGTTTGATCACATTTATATACCCTACAATCTGAGTATCACAGATACCATATCTATAGCGATGGGTTAACTTGTGATGATCAGATCTGGACAACATGCCCATGATTGTTGAATTACTAAACTTTGTTAGAGAAAACCCAAACATCGATGGACTTTTGTAGTAACATAAGATTCTACAGCAAGGTTTCATGGTAGAAATTTCAATAAAACTACCACTAATCATTTGGTATGATTAAACAACCATAACCCAAAAAATGAAAACCCTCTAAACTATTAAAAACCAAGACTTTTGCTATGTTCAACGCTTTATGTATATCCCAATAACATCAACGTACATACAAATATGAATGATTATAATTATAAATCAAGACAGCCAAGATTCTAAGTCTATAACTAAAAGAATGGTAATGGCATAATCTAAAGTGGTTTGCGGGTTTACTTACTATGTGAGAAGGCGATGATGAGATCGAATTGACTGAGAGAGCGAAAAGTGTTTGAGATCGAATGAAGCATTTTCCAAATCATAGGCGAAAGGTGATGAAACATCACGTCTTGCATGTCGATTGTTGGCATTCTCAAAAACAAGGCTCTTTCTTTGCCAAGATCCTTTCACTTCAAGATTCCAATTTTTCATTCTTTTCTCCTTCCCGATCACCATTATCAAGATTGTCTTTAATGCATGCGCCATATCTCACATGCATTCTCTTGATACGAACCAAAAAATCTAGAAAAAGCAAGAGAAAGAGACCAAAAATATAATTGTTGTTGCATGATGCCCCGGGCTTTCCTTTTTTGTGAATTATAAGGGAAGATGCCCAATACCATGTAAGGGAGCTTGCTGAATGCCCCCTAATGTCCAGTGAGTCCTCCTCTAACGTGATAAGAGTAGCCTTTTCCTCCGTGGTGGGTCCCTATTATTACATATGAAGCAAGAGAAGAAAGATGTTTGAATGTTTTTCTCCCTTAATAATGTGGCCTCATTATTGTATATGAAGGAAGAGAAAAGGGGGCATGTTGGGTAAATGTTCACTATGTTAGATGACGTGACCCCCTTAAAAGTGAGAGAGAAAAAAAATATATATGTTTTTGCTTTATACTTTTCTTCTTTGATTTTTTTTTTTTAAAAAAATCTAAATGGGCTAGGATCGAACTTTTTTTTTTATATATAAACTAAATACATTAAATAAACATTTTTTTATCATTATTTAAAAAAATTATTTTGATAACACATTTTTTACTTCTTTAGCTTTTTAGATTTTTTCTTAAAACTTTAC
>Ga0209700_109064_pt1 | contig 11977 bp, 11 predicted proteins | sample SiratroredBW_FD_187528 | JGI IMG/M metagenome (GOLD analysis project Ga0209700, IMG submission 187528) | Root nodule microbial communities of legume samples collected from California, USA - Siratro red BW (SPAdes) (version 2) | ecosystem: Host-associated > Plants > Roots > Nodule | place: USA...
CCCCACTTGTTACCCTCTTCTTCATTTATTTATTTTTGTTGCAGTTCAAGCATTCAACATGGGAAGCAACTTCATGCCATCACGTGTAATGAATATTACTTCAGCTAATATATTTTAGTTTGCTTCTGAGAAGGTTTAACTTTTATTGTTGGATATTTTAATAAATGTATTTTTTTGAGCAGGGAACTGGGCAATGGCCAGCATTTTCCTTACCATCTGCACACCAAGAAGTACGTGGTCAACTGCCACAATTCCTATTCCCATTTTCCCGTCCAGAGGCATGTGGTGAATTGCAACAGCTTTCATCTCCACATCAAGACGTGGTGATGACACCAGTAGAGAAAACAACTGAGGTTTCCAATGTCAATAGTCCAGAAGAAAAATCTGAATTTAGTGAGGTAATCTCAAATGCAGTGGCTAAGTTGAAATTCACTTAGTTATACTTCTAATAGTCTCATTATTACACTAGGAGAATTGTGATAGAGTTGCCAATGACTGCATGTTTTTTATAAATATAAATTATCCTATACAATATTTTTTCTATCAACAGCTTGACTATTTGTTTTAATAAAATATTTTTGCAGGAAACAGATCCGCTCATTGATAGTTTGTTAAAGTCTTTTTGGTTGTATGAAGATGGTGAACCAAACCTATTTGACAAGTCAACAGTAGGAGAGGTATTGCATGATAAAATGATCCAAACTGGAGTATGTGTTGTACAACTTAACTAGTCATGTTTACTTTATATTGCAAATTTTAACTCTCTCTCTCGAAGTAATATACTCTATCATACACAAAAAGGATGATTTAGTGTATGTTTGGTTGAATTTAATTTGGAGGAATAATATACTTTTTGCCTAGTTTCCTGAAAGAATTTTTGGAAAGAAGTAATTATTCTCCAAAGAAAGTTGTTCCCGAACACATAAATGTATTACTGTAGACAATTCATTACTTTCTTGTGGCACACAATATTTGGACATAAGACTTTTTTTGTTTCAAATAAATCTAAAATGATTTGAATTGTAAGAATTTGTGATTGTGTCCATGGGCATGGAAAGGTATAATCTATTCATCCTCTCATTAACTTTTTCCTCTCATTATTTATTGGTTCTAGTTTTGTTTCGCAATGGTTCTCTCATCAAAAGAAATATAGGTCACTAGTTATTGTTTGTCAAGCTTTAGTTAGCACATGCATGTGTATCTATATGTTGATGTAAACATTGGTTTGTTCATACCCATGTATAATTGACTAAAAATAAAATTATAGGTAGGAAAAAATAATTTAGTATTCTATATGATATTAAACTTGTATTATCTCGTGCTTCTGGTACTACAGAGCAGCAGAAATGGGGAGAATTTGGTGGAACGTGGAGATGGAAATACTGTTATGAATGCAGTTTCTGGTTCAGCACCAGCATTGGAGGAGGATGATAACAGAAGCGACACAAGTGATTGTTCCAGCAGTTTCCAATTAGTTCTTACTCCTGCAGATGCTTCAACGGGTAACTATTTTTTTGGGGGGATTAATTAACTTGAGTGCATTAGTTGGCATTATCTTAATGCAGTCTGTATAACTTTTTTTTTCATTGAACTCCCTTAAGATCAGGACTAATTACATTTACATCCCTGATGACTGAAAAATCACACTAGCTCCCTTACTTTATATATTATTATTAATGCTGAGAGTATTATCCCTAATCAATGTTGAATTGCCATATAATTAGAGATCAATATGGTCAAGTATTAAATTAACATATTGTGACAAGATATTCTTATTCAGCAAATTATGTGGGAGATCAACTATATTCTCCAAGTTTTAGTACAGACTAAGAATGAGTTTTTAAGGTAACAAAGCATGCAATCAAATTAAAGGACTGATCATTAGCAATATTGTCAATAACTCATCACCTTTTTTACTTAAATGATATCAACTATTCATATTTGCATACCCACAGACACCTCTCTCTCTTGCGTGTGTGTGTGTGTGTGTGGACTTTGTCTATTGTACCTTATTCCTATTTCGTTCTAATTATGGAAAATTTGGCTTGTAGACCCTCAGTTGGAATCCCATGGAGAACCATAAATCAGTATCTTCAAGCATGGAATGGGATATTGTCTGCAATAATGAGTTCCCTTCTGTAAGAGGATTTGTTATCATGATTTAATTGCAATGCTGCAATGCTACTAAATAAGTTTTATCTGAATTATATCCTTCTACTTCAGTTTTATTTTATGTCGTACACTTAGGCTAGTTCCCTATAATATCTATGTTGTTTCTTTTCTTTTGTCCTTTTTGGATGGAAACAGTGATGAGCAGATGTTGGATTTGAGAACAGGGAAATACATACATACATAGACTTTAGTTTCATGGCTGCTATATAATAATATTGTTATACATTGTTGAAGTCAATTGGAGATATGAAAGTCTCTCTGCTATTATAGGATTATCTTTTTATAATATCATGTTACTACGTTTATACATCGTGATGGTAAGATTATTTGTAAAGTCATGCTATCTGGTATTTGGTTACAAACTACGATATGAATATACATTTTGCATAAACATCACAATACTTATAATCTTGGGAGAAGTTTGAGTATAAGGAGGAATTAGGTTAGTTTGTCATACAGAAAAACTTGTTTGAAAGTAAACAAGAAAATTCTTGTGTTAATTATCCCATAAAAAAATACTCAATAAACCATTTAGAGCAAGGATTAATTAGGTTAGTATGCTACTTTTTGATGTATTGTCTTTCATTTGATCCATTTTGATTATTGAAGTCTCTTTCGACATTCTTCGCATACGAACAAAACTACCTTTAACCAATTCATTGTCATTTTCTCCTCAATAAGTTTTACTCTAACCTTGTCTTGGATATATTCGTGGATGTCTAATCATCCACCTCAGCATTTTTAACTCTTCTTCACATGTTTCTTTCACCTACAACCATTCATGATTGTAAAACATCAATAATCTTATAGCCTTCCTATAGGACTTCCCTTTGAGCTCAATACGAGCTTTGAGATCTCAATTTATGCTTGAATTTACTTATTCTCTTACACAAGAAAAACTTTCCTTTGGAGAGTTAAGATGTTGATATGAATCTCGAATCCTCCAAACAAGGGAACTCTTCCAACAAACTTGATAAGGATATAGAAGATCATGGGGTGAAGCAACAATTGAAGTGTCACAGATAGATCCAATCTTCGTTTGAAAAGTGAACGATGGAATTTTACGTACATGTCTATGGGGGTACCATGAATATTTTTGGCATTAGGATAGTGATTATGCCTATTTCGTCAAGATAAAGAAGACATAGTTTATCCCAACTAGTTCTTGCCAAGGAAAAAGCGCAATGCAAATGAATCCTCGGGAGATTATTTGCAAATAAATGCACGATACTCCGTTTCTCGATTTCCATTATCTCTAACCTTGAAAGAAATCTACTTTTAAGAATTATGATGCTGATATAAATCTTGAAGCTTGAGAAGAAGGGTATTCTTCCAACTAACATGATAATTATGGAGAAGATCATGAGGTGAATCAACAATTTAAGTGTCATTTATAGAACCAACTCCTTAGATGGAAAAGTGGAGTATGAAATTTTAGGTGCAATTCCATGATTTGGTTGGGTACCGTGAGTGTTTTTGGCATTGGAATAGCCATTCTTACCATTTCATCGAGATAAAGAAGTTGTAGTCTACTCTAACGAGTTCTTCCTAACAAAAAAATCTCAGCAAAAATAAATCCATAAGAGACTATTTGTAAAATAGTTCCATTAACTAGTAGATGTACTAGTCATATTGTCTAGTTCCTTATATAAGAATTGAATCAAATGAGGCCCTTTTATCTCAATGGTGAGTAATGACATGGTAAGGCGTAAGTCATCGACTCGAATCTGAAATGCAAAATCATGTAGAAACAAATTGGAAGACTTAAATGTGCCTTGGTATGTGTACATGCATAGTCACATGGAAACGAAGAAGTCACAAAGGTGCCTTGGTAAAGAAATAATGCCCTCAGTGCTAACATGGCTAGACTAAAGGCATGTTTGGAAGAAGGCTAAGTCCTGTGTTTGGTACATGCACGGTCATATGGAAACAAAGAAAGACTCAAAGGTTTCATAGTAAATAAAGAAGTCTTAATGCTTACAAATAGACTATTAGTCAAGTTTTAAGGTAAATCAAGTAAAAAATCCTTAACTCAAGTTTCCTTAAAAAACATTATAAAGGGATTTAATTTGGAAAGGTTGTGTAATATTCAAGTCTAACACAAGGTATGATATAATGCCCTTATTTAGTTTCCAAATGTGCCAATAGACATTTGTAGCAAGTATTCATAAAACCAATCAAAGGTGATATGAAAAATATGCACAAGGCAATGTGCTGGCGTGAGGACAAAACATGAACAATCACAAAAGGGATTTGTGATTATCTAGTTCTATAAAAATTCATTTGTGATCGAAACCTAATCCGAATTATGCTATTTTTGTCGCATGTCTCTTCAACAATGGCCAATTACCATGGTGTGACCATCAACGTATCAATAAGAAGTTGAATGAAACTTTAAGTGATCATTGATGATCTTTAGAATGGTTTTTAGAAACAATTAATTTTCAAATATTTGTTTGATATATGGTGGTACGCGACCCACGCATGGGAAACATTTCACAAAAGAACAATTTAATAGCGAAAAAGTGTCATTTCTTAAAATTTTTCAATGAGAGATGGAATCATAAAAAAGTCTGTGGTAAGGGTCCTTCCAAGGAAAATACGATGTAGATAAAGAAAAGACGAGGAATGTGGTATGAGTATAAAAATAGAATTTATATAGGTATATAGTTCATTCTTTTACATTATATCCCGATACCTCCTTCGAAATGAACCTAAAACGTTGTTGATGTGATTTGAATTCAATATGTGAGATATAAGGTTGTTGAAAAGATTCAATCACTATGGTAAGGAACATACTAGGAAACCTCATCCTTGTGCTCCTTCAATAAACTTAAGGATGTGAATCATAATTTTTAATGATTCTAAAAAATGGTCATTTTCAAAAATTTATCAACAAGATTGATATAATCACGATCAATGTCTACGGTGAGATCCTTCTAAGGCTTATATGCTATATAGATAAATAAATTAATTTCTAGTTTTGAATGTTATATAAGTATAGATGCACAATTTATATACGTACACGATTCATTCATTTACATTATTATCACAAGGCTTTCTTTAAAATGAACCTAGAATTTTGTTAGTGTCATGGTGAATTCCGTGTGCAAGATGAAAGGCTATTATTGAGAGACCCAATCACCATGGTGTAAGGATTATAGAAGGAAACCTTAGCCTGGTGATCCTTCGATATAATTGAGGTATTGAGTCACAATGCTCGAATGATTGTAAAAGAAATGTCACTTTATAAAACTTATCAACAAAATATAGGACATTGGGACACATCTATATATTATATCACTATGAATTATATAAATTGACAATCAAGATTTATGTATTAAAAAACCATCTATGAATAAGATTAGCCAAATATAACAAAAAATGAATCTAATTCATCTATCTAAAATCCAAAAAGTGAAAAGAAACATATATAATCTAAATATTCTTGATTATATATAGGATTTCTTTCTTTTCTCTATAATAAGTTTATGAGTTTTTAGAAAATTATTGTATTAGTTCCTTTTAAACTTGTGTTCAAACCATGTTAGAATGGTTAGATACCTAAAAAAATATCTTTTGAATTAGGCACTTCATCGATACGTGTCGTACGAGTGTTGTATGCGTGTCGGTGTCTGATACGTGTCGAACACGAGACACATCATATAAAAAGGCGTGTCCGAGCTTCATAAGTGATAAACAAATCTAGATTGTTTTACCTTAATAGCTAGAGAATACCGAAGAAGAACCAAATCCTTTGTCCAACCCAGTTACATCTATATACGGCTAAAAATCAATCGTTCTATAACTTACCTAGAAGCATACAAGTAAGAACTTTCCTAATAAAGGACAAAATAAATAGAATATTAAGATTCTCAAAAGTAGTTTTTAACATGTATCTTTATGTCTAATCTAACTTCGGATGGCAGTTTCTATGAAGATATCTTTGGGAAAACAAGTTATAATTTGTAATTTCATGTAGGACTACCTCTGTTCAAATTAGATGGCCTGTAGACTAACAGTTACCAATGAAGGTAGGGTGGTACCTATAAGAACTTTGACGCCTAAATTTGGAAACTTTTATTGAGTAACAACATTGACACTAACTTGTCATCATGACTGATAAGAAATCTATATGTCCTACTATCTTGGACATTCACCAATATTTTTCTTTAGGCTGAACAAAGTATGCAACACACAATATGCACAATGGGAGTAGTATGTGTTTAGAAAATTAGGCTGAACAAAGTATGCAACACACGATATGCACAATGGGAGTAGTATGTAATTGGAAATACAAAGAGTGAAGAGAAATGAGAAACGAGAGAAATATAAAGAGAGGAAACTTTCATTAGTAAAAATTGAACTACGTTCAATTGTAAAGCAAAGGACCTTCCTTTTCAAATGCTATAAATTGGTACTGGTTTCGTCTATGATTTCTTTAAAGAGGGTTTCCTTGTTTGGTATGTAATTGTATATAGCTTTAATACATTTTTCTGATTTTAATTTTTAAGGAGGATATATTAATCTCTTTTGTAGCATTAATTCCTTGTTTGATGTTGAATAAGATATATGTAGAGAGTATTTAAAATCATCAAAACCAATATCCCCTTGTTTTTTGAAAAACAAGACATTTTTGTTTTGATATTCAATGCCTTGAAGATGCATAAGCACCACATCAGGCAGAGTGGGAATGAATATGCCCTACTTTCTGTTAACGCATTTCTATGCTGTTAAGCAACATAGATGGTATTTTTTCCTTTCTCTTTCTAATTCCTGATTTCTCATTGGTTGGACTTCTTATGTTTTGTTTCTAGGACACGAATCTTGTCAACAGAAGAGGTGTCAAGGCTAATTTGTTATGAACAACTAGCATGGAGAAAAGGCTTCCAAATTAACTAGGAAAGAAAATGGTGAGTGTCCAGTTTTGTTTTGAAGTTTGCATAGAATACCAGCTAACCCAAGTAGGCTCTTGTTCACTCAGCAGAAGGAATAAACAGAAATTTCCAGAGTATTAAGAGATGGTTTGTTTTCCTGAACATGTTTTGAAAGCTTTTCTTATATACTATAAATTTTTTAGGCTAATAATGTGGTGAAAGTTTTACTTTGGGGAATTCCTCTGTTTGTAGTATATAAAAGCTGAAAGCTGAAGTGGGGGCTATTGCATTGGTAGTTCAGTTTCTTAGCTTAATCTTCCACAACAGTTTGTTGGTTTCGCCAATTTCTTTGAGTTGTCATTTTGTGAATCAATCAATCTTTTGCACCTAATCAGCCTTCTTCTGTTGTCTTCACTGCAGCACTTGGAGATCCTTCAGTTACCATAAGACCATTTTTTCTTTTTTTCTTCCATTACATGCTAAAACAAATGAACAACAAAGGAGACATTAAATTTGCTGACTCACTAAGATTCCTATTCTGTAAATCATATCAGTTTAGCAGGAAAGCATCTCTTTAGAGCTCACACTAATGTGTCTCTTAACATCAATCACATATCAAAAATGGAGTCTCCACTTATAGAAGGTGCTCAAAACTTTTTCTTTCAGATTTACAAGTACATAATAACTAATAAACCTCATGATATTGCTTTCCTTTCCTTGCCTTTTCTTCAATAGTATATATTTAATGAATCTCGTGATAAAGCTTACCTTGTTGGTTTTATTCAGAATTTATGATTCACTAGTTTCGCTTCTTTCCTCCAGTTATGATTCATTTATCATGTTTATTGTCTTCACTGGCTTCAGTTTTAATAAATGACTGTCCTGCACATATCTATTACTTATTTATGGCGATAGAAATTTATAAATGTTAGTTTCCCTGAAAACCTTTTATCAGAGACGTGAAGTTTGCACATGGCAACCTTATTATAATCATATATCTATATTATAGTTTCATTTAGTTGCTACAGAAGCACACACAAAGCCTTGAAGTTAATTAGAGTTCACATAATTTTAATAGTGGTTTGATTTGATTACTTTGTTCTTGACCATTTGGGATATTACTTTCCATTTATTAGGAGAGACCAGACCCACAATGGCAACACCTCATGCACAAGGCTGTCCCCCTTTTCTGGAGACCTGTATTCAATAGTTTCCTTTCATGAACTTTCTGGTCTAATTCAACATCAATTAACACAAGACTACTGAATTCATGAAATAAATTGATATTTATGTAGTTATACTTGATGATAATATTGTAGGAGTTTTCTCCATAACAAATTAGTCATTACTAATATGACACTTTTATGTAATTCCTTTTGGCCCCAAGCTTTGGTTGGATTGAAACTATATTTTCTTGACAAGTAGGTGAGGGGATCGGGCGTATTGAGTGTAAGTGTTGATAGGAGCAATTCTTGTGTGAAAGGATATTTTCCTTTGTAAGACTTGTTCTTTTGAATAAGAATCTGATATGAGAGTAGAATCAATTCATTCTCAGTCTATTCAGTGCATCTAGTGGAGGACATTTCCACTTATTGCGTGAGGCAAGGGGACAGACAAAAGAGGGTAGTGAGTGGTCGCTGCAGGGACTTGGAGTTAAATTTGAAAAACATTGTCATAGGGGAGACATTTTATGTGTTTGAACTGGCAGGGGTGGATGTGATTCTGGGTGTGGCCTGGCTGGAAAACCTAGGAGAAGTAAAGGTGAACTGGGAGAAAGTAACCATGATTTTCTCCAACCCAGAACGAACCGTGACTATTCAAGGGGACAAATCATTGAAGAGAACATTAGTGAGTCCACATAATCTCAAGAAAGAGCGGGAGATAGCGGTAGTTTTAGTGTTATGGGAGGTTGGACAAAATCAAGGGGTTGAAAAAAAACGAAGGGAAGGGTGAATTAAAGCCCTAGCAAAGGCAAGAACGGAAAACAATGTTGAGGTAGTGCAGAGGAGTATTTGAAGAGATTAAATGGTTGCCACCTAGCAAGGAAATAGATCACAAAATACCCATTAAACCAGGAGTGCAGGCGGTGAATGTAAGACCCTATAGGTATCCTTATTTGTTGAAGGCAGAAATTGAGAAACAAGTGGAGGAAAGGTTGAAAATAGGAATTATAAGACCCAATAACAGCCCATACTCGAGTCCAGTGATCTTGGTAAAGAAGAAAGATGGCAGTTGGAGATTTTGCGTGGATTATAGGGCTCTAAACCAAGCTATGATTCCAGATAAATTTTCCATACCGGTGATGAACTACATGGGGCACGATATTTTTTGAAGGTGGACCTCAAATCGGGATATCATCAAATTTGTATGCATGAGGAGGATATAAAGAAAACCGCTTTCTGCACTCGTGAAGGACATTATGAATCCTTGGTTATGCCTTTTGGCCTAACCAATGCCCCCGCTACTTTTCAAGGCACCATGAATGTGGTATTAAAAGCATTTCTTAGAAAAATTGCATTGGTATTCTTTGATGATATCCTGATTTAATGCAGAATAGGAGACCTATAGCCTATTTCATAAAGAAACTATCGGAATCAACATTGAACAAATCAATTTATGAGAAAGAATTGATAGTGTTGGTCTTAGCCATACAACATTGGAGGCCATACTTGTTAGGAAGGAGATTCACGGTTTATACGGAACAAAGAATAACAACTCAAAATCAACAAAACTGACTAGCCAAGCTGATTGGGTATGAATTTTGAGATAATATACAAAAAGGTAGCCACCAATAGGGTCCCTGGTGCCCTGTCTCGAAAATATGAAGGAAAGGAAGACGAAATAACGAAGGAGGGAGACAGAACAGCAGATCTGGGAGCCTTGACCAGGCCAATATGGCAAGATTGGGAGATGAAGAGATTCAGAAGGGTGAAAAATTAAGGAAAATCATGGAGGAATTAAAAATTGATCCTGGAGTTCATGGTAATTATACATTGGTGTTAGAATCTGTTTTATTAGTTGTAGTATTTGTGTTTTATTATTTCCTTATTTCGCATACTATAATTATAGTGAATGATGGTATCCCACAATCATAGGGATTTGGGTGATTAGGTGGTTTTATTATACTTCCTAACATAGCTTTCTAGCCTTGTATATATGAATTGTAATCTCAGCATGATATGAATAAGAGTGATATTTTTTCTACCCTAAATTATAACATGGTATCAGTCGTAAACAATCCTGGGAGCCGCCTCTGACTGCGCCCACCCAAACCCTAGACGGTAGCCTTCATTGCTGTCGCAAACAAAACCTTCGCGTCGCCTCTGACTGCACTTGACCAAACCCTAGACAGCAGTTCCTATTGCTGTCCATCATCTCTTTTAGGATAGCCTTCATTGCTGTCAACGTTTTTCTTTACCTTCTCAGCCTTGCTATTGTTCCTTGCCGTCATATTTTGTTCACTACATGGAACTCCCAGCCCCAATTGTTGGAGTAATGACCAATCAAGAACAACTACAGAACCTCAACACTACCTATCGATTGACCGAAAAAAATTATTTGAAATGGGCCCAGCTTGTTAGCAGAACTTTGAAAGGTAAAGGAAAAGCTCACCACTTGACTGACGACGCTCCTCCTGCAGATGATCCGAAATTTCCAAAATGGGATGAAGAGGATTCTATGATCATGGCATGGCTATAGAACTCCATGATCCCAGAAATCACTGATACTTGCATGTTTCTTAATTCTGCAAAGGAGATTTGGAATGCCATGGAGCAGACATATTCCAAGGCTAAAGATGCTGCTCAAATATATGATGTGAAGGTAAAGACTGTTGCTGCCAAACAAGGAAATAAAACTGTTACAGAGTATGCCAATCACCTCAAATCACTATGGATGGAATTAGATCATTACAAGGTCATCCAAGCCAAGTGCTCCGATGATTTAGCTGTGCTCAAAGAATTTTTATATTGAGCAAGATCGAGTCTATGACTTCCTGGTGGGACTTTATTCTGATTTTGATCAAGTACGAATCCAGATCCTTGGCAAAGAAAAGATTCCAGGGATTAATGAAGTGGTCGCCATAGTTAGAAGTGAAGAAAGCAGAAGGGGGATAATGCTAGAAAACCCAACCATGGAAAATTCTGGCATTGTTGCCTCTGGATCGGCTATGATGGTTGATCCGAAAAGGGGAGGAATAGCCAATATGGAGAAGAAAGGTGAAGGCGTTTAGTGTACATTCTGTAACAAGCCTCGCCACACTCGTGATAGATGTTGGAAGCTGCATGGAAAGCCACCGAGCAGAGATTGGGGATCCCAAGGTCGTGATAAGGAGTGGGGAAAAAAGGGAGACACCACTAGAAAGGGCGGACAAGCACACATCGGTGCTGCAACAAGTGAAGAACACAAAGAAGGAATGAGTCCACTTAACCAAAATGAAGTAGAGCAGGTGAGATCATTTCTCAACAAGCTGAATAAATCACCAGGTAGTTGTTCTCTAGCACATTCAGGTATGTTTGGTAAGGTTTCTTTTTTTGGACTTAATGTCTCGTATAAAAGCTATAACCCATATTGGATACTAGATTCTGGGGCTGCCGACCACATGACACCTCTACCTCACCATTTCTCTTCTTACACACCTTGTCCTAGTAACAAAAAAATATCTACAGCTGACGGCTCTCTGATGACTGCAGCAGGTCAAGGAGAAGTCCAAATAAGCCCATCCATTACCCTTAAAAATGTCCTTCATATTCCAAAATTGTTTGTCAGTTTGATTTCCATAAAAAAACTCATCCAAGATTTTTCATGTAATGCTATTTTTTATGACAATATGTGTGTTCTACAGGACAAGTACTCGGGGAGGACGATTGGACATGCTAGACAATGGAATGGCTTGTATTACTTGGAACATCCAAATCTGCCACCAGACC
>Ga0209700_109067_pt1 | contig 11971 bp, 10 predicted proteins | sample SiratroredBW_FD_187528 | JGI IMG/M metagenome (GOLD analysis project Ga0209700, IMG submission 187528) | Root nodule microbial communities of legume samples collected from California, USA - Siratro red BW (SPAdes) (version 2) | ecosystem: Host-associated > Plants > Roots > Nodule | place: USA...
CAATACATTAATATATTACATAAATGACATTATTCAATAATTAAATAATGCATTGATTAATTTTCTTATTTTAAATCTATTTACATCATCATTTCAAAAGGGAAAAACTAGTAAAAAATTAATTGATGTTAATCCATTTACACAAAACTTGTCATCTCCTATTATGCATCTATAGAAGCAGATATTCATAGAGTTTTCTCAACCAAGTTATCATTACCAACTAAAAAAGTAATGTTTTTAGCTATATCTGAATATTTAGAGTTTGAGCAACTGACCAACAATATAGGCAAAAGATGAAGAAGATGAAGACACAGACATATACTTTTCAAAGACTGATGAGATTTCAGAATCAAATTAAGGAAGTACCAAAGGTATTATACAAAGGTATTATACAGTCTTTTGATTAATTAGATTGAAGCTTATGGTAGTTTTACATGTATTTATTATTTTCATTTTTTGTTTACTAGTTTACATATGGTTATTGAATTAAAAAACCTTTCCTTGAAAAAAAACTGCAGTTCTTTGTGATAAATATATTATTGAATATTATTTTATAATTTATTCTTTCAAAAAAAATATGTAAATGATGATTATTCACATAAAAAATGTCAAATTTAACATTATGTTGGATATTGGCTTTGTTTGTAGGAAATACCAACAATAACATGAGTTTTCACCATTGTTGGTTAGTTTGGAGCTCTTTCATAACATTGTTGGTGTTTGTAGGAATGATTTATTTTTAGTATGAAATGCTAGTTCAAAGAAGGTTATAGAGCTATAATGGAAAGACTAGAGAAAAATGATAGGAGCATTTATTTATAAATATATGGGTGATTTTATCTTCAAAATGTAATACTACATTTCATAGTAATTATCATGCAAGAACAATTTCTTTAGGACGAAATCTAAATTCAATAGATGATTGGAGAGAGCTATGACGGAAATGATTGATGGAAAGGATTAAAGGAGAATAAGAGAAACATTTATTGATGATTTGTAAATATCCGTATGATGATAATTTCTCAATGTAATGCTACATTTCATAGTCATTATTATGTAAGAAGAAGAAAAAGTTTGATTTCGGTTTTGAATGTAATATTAATTGTTATTGATTTTGTTTGTGTTATTGCAAGGGACCGGTTGGCTCTAGCAACTTCTAGAGTGCTCAAGTTAGAATTGGGTGGAGAGAGTGCAGGTAATTTAGGTCAGAGTTTAGAAGTACCTTTGTATTGTAATCAAACCTGTATTTATAGGCATAGTAGTGAGCTTAATGAGTTTGGGCCCTTTCTGTTGTATTTTGTTACTGTGTTATGATTCTATAACAGAATTAGTTATGAGATATCCAGCTATTATTATAATTTGGTTGTGTCATGGTCAAACGTATAGTACATAGGCCCCCCAAGTCCTCGAGGGCGAGAACAACCAAAGAGGATTTAGTATTGAGTAGGTAATGATTAGATTTGTCGAGCTTGTCATCCGAAAACAAGTGATAAAGGTGGATTTACACGCGTCTTTTCTTCATTTGCATGTGTCTCATTTTTCGAGTGTGATGTGACAAATCCCTTAATTTGAATTGTGAAAAATTGTAATAATACACCTCACGGTCCGTGGGTGTTAAAGGTGAGCCATGAGGATCGAAAGTCGAGAGGTCTCATGGTGAGCAATGAGGACCCGGACTTGAAGCTGCCTTTCGGTCGGTCATCATGATCACGGATCGTGAGGTCTCATAGTGAGCTATGAGGACCTGAAGCTGAAGCCACCTTTTGGTCGGTCGTAATATCACAGATCGTGAGGTCTCATGGTGAGCCATGAGGACCTGAAGCTGAAGCCACGTTTCGGTCGGCTGTAATGATCACAGATTGTGAGGTCTCATGGTGAGCCATGAGGACCTGAAGCTGAAGCCACCTTTTGGTCGGCAATAATGATCACGGATCGTGAAGTCTCATGGTGAACCATGAGGACCTGAACTTGAAGCCTCCTTTCGGTCGGTCGTAATGATCACGAATGGTGACCTGAACTTGAAGCCTCCTTTCGGTTGGTCGTACTGATCACGGATCGTGAGGTCTCATGGTGAGCCATGAGGACCTGAAGCTGAGATAAAGTGATAATTTGAGATAAAGTGAGATGCTGAGAAGCTGAGACAAGATGAGATAAGCTGAGACAAATTTATATGAGTTGAGAATGAGGCTCTGATGAGCTAGCTGAGAAGCTGATGAACTAGTTGTGAAGTTGAGATTTTTATACACCTCTCAATGTGTGGTTGAGATGTTCATACACCTCTCGGTGTGGTGCTGAGATGTTTATACACCTCTCGGTGGTGCTGAAATGTTTATACACCTCACGGTGTGCAACTGAGAATTGTGTTCTGCGAGTTAAGACTGAAATGATTATCGATTCTTGTACCAATCGCTTTAGATTGGGTTTCGAAGTGAAGACCAAAATAGTTATCGACCCTTATAGAGAGCTTGGCTTGAGGCGATCTTCGCTATGAGATGATAAGGTATGAACTCCTGCAGAAACTTTTTTTTTTTTTTTAAAAAGTAACTGTTATTTTGAACATAATATCAAATAGTGACAAGTTTCTAAAAGTAAGAAGTTGTGACTAAGATAAGTCATATTTTGCTGGAGGAGTTGTTTGGCAAATGTCAATCAAGATAAGCCCAGCATTGCAACCCATGCCGCCAAGATCATGCTTTTTCTTGATAGGATAACTGTTGGATGACCCTTTGGTTCAGGCATGATTCTGAATCTATCTCTTATAATACGCTAATTTACAGAAGCATGGAGGGATAAGAGTGGCTTCAAACTTGGTTTTGATGTATCCGGTGGCTCGGAAGACAAAATCATCTTTTGCTGTATACTTGTCCACTCTAGAAACTGGGTTAACACGTCGCCCTCAAGTACTTTGGGTACCTCACCCCGAATTTCATGAGTGCAAAACTCATTATGATCATTTCCTAGAACAGGCACGCTCAACTGATGGACAACAAATCTTTATTGCACTGGTTCTAATAGCTCATATTCTTCTCTTGATAGAGGGATGAAGATCATTTTGCTTCCTAACAAGGTACTGGCAATAATAGTATTTTGTAGTGAATTAACATTTGTCTTGCGGCCTTTGCCGCCTTGCAAAACATCATCAGCTGGAAGTCTGTATGAATATGAGCTCTTCTGGATGCTCAAGGCTATCCCAACCATGAAATAAACATAGCTTGGTGTCATGTTGTATTCAGTACTTGCGTTGTATTCCAAATGATTTGAACATAACATAGCAATGTATCCTTTACGATCAACTGCAATTCTTGTAAAATGTGCACTCAAAGATGTTATCATGTGGTGCGTCCTTCCCATAACATACCTTCTCACTCTTTGAGGATTGTTATTAAAGAAACCACAAACGTAGAAAGAATTACCAGCAGATGCCAAGAAGTAACGATCAAGATAAGGACAAATTTTAAAAACTATTCCCTGCCATTTCATTGCATAAGCCAATCGGAACTCCCATACTTCATTTTCATAAAGTTTGATGCCATCACAATTATTATCATCAGGACTGCTACCAAGGCTGTTGCTCGATAACTGTTCAGGAGCATATGAAATAATTTCATGGAATGGTGAAGTGTTTTGAGATGATGATCGTGCCTTTGAAATGAACGTCAACAAACCACTATCTGAATTTTGTACATAAACAAGACAAAGAAAAGAAGCCGACCCTGCAACATTGCCCAAATGGCTCAGTAGTTGTTATGAACACTTGATCCATGGTGACACTACATGATGATGAGATAGAAGCGATCGATAATGCCAAGAGCTGCATGATAAAATTTGAACTTGACAGAAAGTCTATAAATGTTGAGGTTAGGCATTAGTGAAGAAACAAATAAAATTTTACATATATATTTGCTTGCTGCGAACAAACAAAAACCATATTTGCTTGTTGTGAACAAACAAAAACCATTTACTATTGTAGCAGGAAAAGGAATATATGTCAAACAATTGACTGATTTGGAGATGCCAAAGTATAGTATCTGTTGAAAACGAAGTAGATATTGTGAGTCAAGAAAAGAGACATATCTGGAGGTCTACTATAACTTGTATTATTTCTTAGCTTTTTCTAAGGAATGAATGCAGTAGACAAGTGGCCTATATTTATCCTCTGAGCTTTAAAAGCTGGTAGAGACTTGGAAATCCACTCGCATATGATATCCATAATAATTAAGTGGCACAGGGATAGCAGTGGAGGTGCAAGAGGCGCGCATCTGCACTAGGTTAGGTTTCGGCTGACTTGGGCATCTACTTGCTTGAACTCCCATTATAACAAAGGGTAGCAGCAGAAGGTTTTATTGATTATTACAAACTATAGGCATGCTGTGGTGAAGGGTTGCTACGGCTGGAGGTCAGCCTCCGTCTACGGTGAGGATTCGCCGAAAGATGGTCCACCGCTTTTCATGGAGGAGCTTCGACAGCTCAATCTCGTGCCAGAAGTCATTGGCTGCGTGGACGCAGCCAGAGGTAATGCTGCTTTTCTCTGAAGAGTCTGTGGCGGCGGCGGCCTTGGACTCTGTTCACGAAGTTGGCCACTTCAACGGTGTGAGTGTTGTTGATCTTCCCATAATGGTAAGAACCTGGACCCCTACAACACATCTTTGAACCACATTATCTGCAAGTCTTTTGATATTTATGAGTAGATTCGGTATGCTTGTGGTTCTCAAAATGAGGAGTATGATTCTAAACCAGAACCATCACTAATTCGTGGGATTAGACATAAATACATTAAAATACTTATTCAATATACGGATATAAGACATAAATGTATTAAAATATTTATCCAGGGATATAGGGATATGTAATGGTGCAATTAAAATCTGAGCATAGATGTTTGGTGATAAATAGATGAGATAGAATATTAAAATATTAATTCTTGTGTAGTCGAAAAAGTTATTAAGCATGACTTATCTTGACTTCTTTTTTTTCACTGTAAAAGGCTTCACAAGCCCGGAAATAAAATCATGGTGAATTTACAATCGCAATCGCATGATAATCAATTTGGATCAAGCCACGTAAGACCATAAATTAATATCAGTTTATAAAGAAATTCTTAAATAGCTAAAAGCATGTTTCGGTCTGTGTTATATAGTATTTAAAATAACCTGAGTGTATGAAAATTAAATTTGAAATAAAATACATAAAATAAAATTAAAATGTGTTCAGAATTAATAAAGGAACCTCTCCGAGTTTGTCAAGAACTCGGTATGTGTCGGCAAGGTTCCTGTAGAAAAGAAGCTAGTTGATGATGACAAGGTTGTTACATGTCTTGGAGAATTTCCAGAACATCTTTTCCACATTCAAACACTCTAATTTTGTAAAGAATTCGATCTGCCGACTGAATACATAGTAGCTAGTAGTTACTATCGCTGTTATGTCAGTCTCGACCCCACGGTAGGCGCCAAAATGTTCTTGTAAGAGACCGGTTGGCTCTAGCAACAATAATGTCTTCTTCTAGAGTGCTCAAATTAGAATTGGATGGAGAGTGCAAGTAATTTAGGTCAGAGTTTAGAAGTACTTCTTGTGTTGTGATCAAACCTATATTTATAGGCGTAGTAATGGGCTTAATGAGTTTTGGCCCATTCTGTTGTATTTTGTTACTCTGTTATGATTCTATAATAAAATTAGTTATGAGATATCCAACTGTTATTATAATCTGGTTGTGCCTTGATCAACAGTATAGTACAGTTTGTATATATCCCATTACTTTTACTCTCTAGAAAGACTAACTCCTTCCTTCTTCTAGGTTTCAACATAAGAATATGTAAAAGATAGTATAAACTCTAAATGATTAGTAGACATAAGCGCAATAAGAAGCATGACAGTTACAATTGTAATGGTTGTGGTCACTTGAAAAATATGACCACAACTGCATTTTTTTTATAACTCCGCCATGGAGGGAGACAGCGAAAAGGTTGTGGAGAATGATAAGGGAGTTAAAACTTAAGGTTCGTTCTGGCCAATGTTTTGATCAAGTTTGTCGCCTTAATGTTGTAGAAATGTCTTTGGACTGTGAGACTAGCAACCTCGTTTCATGAATTTTTTTCATTCTTTTTTATTTCAAATTGTATATCAAAAGAGAATTTGTGTTGAATGAATGTTTAATCTTTAGACAGTACTAAATGGATAATTAACATGGTGAATGTTTATCACTTGAACTCTCCTTGGGACTAAAATTGGATGTATATTTCTTGGGGATGAGTGAAAACATATATGAATCTTGATGTAACTTAGATTATTGATGAATATTAAATTTCGAGCATTGATTACATCCACTATGCATATGCACTTATATTTATATACAGAAAGGGGTTATACAATTTATATATCTTTTATTATCATTTTTTTAGCGGTATGTACATCATTCACCATATGATCATGCTCTTTATTAATTATTGGTGTAGTAAATGATTGAGTTTTACAAATCTCAAGATTGGATTATTGATTTTGATGACTGTAATTCTTTTTATAAAGAACAACAAAGTCAACTTTTAAACATAGCATCCTAACATAATACATTTGTGAAATTTGATATACCATGATAAATGGTTTGTTATAATATTTGTTATCACATGGACGATACTCCTTTCCGACCGTATTGCACGTGTTTGTCTGTCACCTCTAAGTCTTCGATCACCGTCTGTCTACTCATCGGTCAACGTTTCAGTGGAGTTTCTGCATACACTCCGACGCTCAAGTCAGTATAGGATCTGAGTACAAAATGGTACTCAGGAATCAGATTAACATTACCTTTCTCTTTGGTGGTTATGCCTATTTATAGGCTTGCGCTTGGGCCTACTCTTAGGGTCCAAGGCCCATGTGTTTAGTCTTCCTTAATTACCTTCGTAACCATGCTTAGGATCGGGTCATTCTGGTTAATCTAAGTTACTGAATCTACAACTCCTCTAGTGAGTTCTCGATCAGCGTTTGCTAAGAGTCCCAGATGGTTGTCGGAAGTAGTCGATATAAATTCGGATAGGTTGTTCCAACAGTAATTTGGAGCGCCCGTTAGTAGTTGATGCCAAGTTGGTTAAGTCAGTTAGGTCAACTTGTCAGTCTTCCCTCATTATAGTACAATATTGTATCATTTGAAATTCAACAAACATGATTCATGATTCATCAATCCTATTATACTTTTCTCACCTCTTAAGTGTATACTTTTAGTGGTTTAGGTTTATAGTTTGTGTAGGAGGCTTTCAGAGGGGTGGTGACTGAATTTGGGGTATGTAGTGTTCAATAGGAGGTTGCTTGTTTTGTAGGTTTTGATGTTTGTGGGACTTAACTCCTATAGGAAGACGAGTGCAGTAATGGATTCTGACAGAGTGTAGGGTTATTGTTGGGGCAATTCATACAATGTTGTTTTTAGCCTTTTTGTTGTTTTGCAGGGGAGTACACGTGTATTGGTAGATATCCTTTTGGTTTTTGAGATCCTTTTAGGTCAATCTACTTTGTACTTTTGTTATCTTGTTAAACCACACAGGTTGTCCTGATGGTGCCAAGCATTGAAGGGTTGGTGCCCCTGGTTTTGTCACGTGTATAAGGGTTGGTGCACCCCTAAAGTTTGCCTCTTTATTTAATTTATTGTTGGCTGTTCAAAAAAAAAAAATCAATGACACCATAATACAATCAGAAAATTTAGTATACCCAATCTTTCATATCTCTTCAATGACACCATAATACAATATTGATTACATTATAAGATTTTGATATTTTGAAGTAGAGCACTATATATGAACTTTTCCTCTGAAGTCACTATTTTGTATTGTACTTTTATCATCTTAGGACTTGTATACAATGAAAAATTATTGATTTCATAACAAAATAATCATGACTCCATTTGCATGTTGTGTTCATGTTTTAGATGTTGACGGATTGTTCATAATTTCTTGTTTAAACCATATCGTAAAAGTATTGTTTTGTTCTATAAACACCCACAATTTGGGTGTCATACCTTTCATTGTTGGACTTCTAAGTTGACCTAACTACATGTGGAAGGAAAATGTTCAAAGAACGCTTTCAAATGGATTCAATCCTAAACAGGCTGAACTTGAACATTTGAATTCGCAGTTCTTGTCAGGGTATTCAATTATTGTACGCAATGAACCCCTAACGAACACATAGTCAACCACAATAATTTGGGTGTCATAGCTTTCCTACAACGACTTCCAGGTTGACCTAATTAGACCACAGAAGGAATGAAAATGTGCAAATAACACTTTGAAAAGGATTTAATCCCAAATATCCTGAACTTGTACATCTCAATTCCTATTTATAGTAAGGCTATTCACTTTTTGTATCCAATGAACCACCTACAAACATACATGCAACCACCTATGTTTGGGTGTCATACAATAACTACAATGAGATTTATATTGACCTAACTATATAGGAAAATGAAAGAAAATATTCAAAATACACTTTGTGCTTGTAATAATTGATAGCAAAAATCCAACTCATGGAACCATTAATTAAGACACAGTGAACCCGTTCAATTTGTGTGTCATACATTTAATACAAGGACCTTCATAATGACCTCATTGGACGACGAAATGAAAAAAGAAAGATTGAAAAAACATTGCAATTGTCTGTACTCATTAACAAACACACTCAAGTTCAGGTGGTCAATTTGCACACGTATTTATGGGGTTCGAAAATCTTGTATAGTGAACCATGTACGAATACATAGTAAACCAATTCATGTACCATGTACCAAGAATATACATATATCCAAGACAGAAAATGGGACTAAATATTCCTTAACCCGAAGACATAGGTCCAAACTGGATTACCTACTGACCAATTCCCTAACAATAACTGTGGAAATCTGAAGTGGCTCTTCCAAGCACAACAACCACTTAAAGGGAGTAGTCTCCAGTTTCTACCTCTGGAATGGAGATATTTGACGATTAATTTGGATAATGACATCAATTTGCAGCATGTGCCTCACTCTAAGCTGCAAATCTAATTTAAAAAATCACTTACCCTTGATTGTCCATCCTCAACTCTAGCAGATACTTTTACAGCCATTTATTTATACAAAAGAAACTGCTACCAAAGAAAATAATCTCATTAGCACATATGTAGAGTACAATCAAGAAAACTAAAACTTGCAATCAGGTCTTGAAGGTTCCTGTGAGCAGGACTTTTTCACACATCTGAGTGTTTCAAGGAATTTGGCATACATGTACGTAGAGGAGATAAATAGAAACCACCAAGGTACGAAACCAAACCAAAACTAGAATAGGTTTTTTGTGACAACCTAATTGGTTCAACGAGCAATATTTTCGCATACATGTATCAAAGATGGAAAACTAACAATCAAAAACAAACAAATAAGTGGTTTCCTATAAAGACCTAAGTGATTCATTGAGGAGGACATTCACATACATACATGTAGTAGAGATGAAACCAGCAAGGAGCAAAAACCACTAAGAAGAGGTATTCTGTGTTGACCTAACACTACAAGATAAAAGCTATTTAGAGACCAATATTTAGCTACCAAATGAAATGGTTGCTAATTGTGACCAAAATAGTCACCAAATTAAATTTTGGTTGTTAAATAACTACAAAATATAAGTAATGATTGAATTTAGTGACCAATTAAGTCAAATAATTGGTATCTAACATTAGCTACTAAGGTTTTAGTGACCTATGTCATTAGATTCTAAATTGGTTTATCATGTTCTTTATTAATTATTATTGTTGTAAATGGTTAAGTTTTATAAATTTCAAGATTTGATTATTGACTTTATGATTATAATTTTTTTTTATGAAGAACAACAAATGAATTTTCTTTAAATTGTTTGGGTATCCATTATTTGGCATATTTTGAAACCTAGAAATGAAATAATTTTTAAAAATAAATTGTGTGACATTCTTGTTTGCTAATATACAATTAAATTATGAGTAGTGGTAAACGTTAAATATAAGAATGCCATGTTTTCGTATTTTGATTGTTGTTTAGACCTATTAATTTGTATAACTATGTTTGTGTGATGTCTGTTGGACCAGTAACTGTTTTTTTTTATGGAACTTTTTGCATTGGAGTCTTGGAATTATAGTTTATATTTTGATTGTATTACAGTTGGTCAGGTCGATACTATTCTTTTTTTATATTCTTTTTATTGGTTTTAAAATAAGCCTGACTCACACAATACATTATTTAAAAGAAGAATCCAAAATAATTACAGAAGTGTTGATGGAGCATAACAATACCATTATAAAATGGTTTAAATAAAAATTTATGAATAATCTGTCAACACAACTTGCAAATGAAGTCATGATATCGTATGTTGTTTTGGTAGTCAATAATTGTTCGTTTTATTCAGTACATTGCAAAATAGTAGACTTCATATCTAATACTCTATTTTAAGATATCAAAATTTTAACCTATAGATAAATATATGCTTACTTAAAGAGATGTCTTTATGCAATCAATTTATGGATTTATACATACATAACTTTTCTTTTATATATCCTTGGAAAAGTTACTTACTAAAATATCTGTAGATAAATTTGCATTTAAAACTAAATATTCATTTGTAGATAATTAATCTCTTTATATATTCTACCTTTCATAGCAACCAAATATATTATTATTTTCTTCATAAATCCAGATATTTTCCCTGCCAATCATTCAAACTAATAGCGAAAAATTTATATATTAAATTCATGCACGCAAGTGAATTTTTCTAAATGAAAATCAGTATATTATATAGATAATTACAAATTTATTATTTTCAAAAGTAAATAATTCTTCTATGAATAAGGAAATGTAACAATTCAATCCTGACTATCAATATTTGTAGGTTATTTTAACATACAACATACAGAGATGAATCATTAGGAATTCAGAATAAGATGGAAGTCTCACAATAAAAAAATAGATCAACAAAACTTGTCTTAATAAGGTTTTAAATTAAAAATTATATATTTTTTAATGAAATTATTTATAATTTATTGATATTAAAGTGATATGAAAATTTTAAAAAATAGATAGACCTTTCTTTTTCTTCGTCTCTGGTCCATGGATCTTCTCAATTGAAAGATCCCCTATATCGATAATACACATTTCAGTTGGCCGAGTCTAATTCGAATTATTTTGTTCCGAAGCAAAGAAATCCATATTTACAACCAAGAAGTATTGAATTTTTTTTTTTTCGGATAGCCCTGGAAGGAGAAGAAAGGTTGGAATGCTAATAGGAGTCTACGCTTTGAATTCACCCAACCCGAAAGTGCACTATCCATTTTGGAAACGTCTGGTGCCAAAGTCATTGAATGAGTAAAAAATATTAAAATGAGCAACATATAAAACTTCATACAAATGGTGAACTCTATTAAAATGAAACAATCATATGAATAATGTACAAAGATATGCTATACATCGATATTTATATGACAAGAAGATAATTCTAAGATACCAAGTTGAGAGATTTATGAAAAAAATATAACGTATTATAAAGTTAAAGATTTTATTTATCAGTAAAAAAATAAATTAATAAAAAATATGAAAAAAAATTTCAATCGTAAAAAAAATAAAAAATAAAAATAACTGAGTATATTAGATAGATAAAACAAACAAAACATATATTAAAGACACCTACATAGTTTCATATCTACTATAAAGAAATTTATGGTTATATCTCAACCAAGCCTCCAACATACAGGCTTATAGTGGCTTCAAAATAGAGAGAGCAATTAGTGTTTTACTTGTTCCAATTCTGCACCTTTATTGTCATCATTTTATAATGTTGCTATTGTAAATATCAATCTTATAAAGTCCTAAAGTCTTGTTTTCTTCTTATAAGCTATGCCCAAATAGCCAATTCTTTGATAGTGGCTTAAAAAACAGAGAGAACAACTACTGTTTCCCAATTCTGCCCTTTGTTGTCCTCATTCTAATGTTCATATTGTAAATACCACTTTG
>Ga0209700_109070_pt1 | contig 11963 bp, 6 predicted proteins | sample SiratroredBW_FD_187528 | JGI IMG/M metagenome (GOLD analysis project Ga0209700, IMG submission 187528) | Root nodule microbial communities of legume samples collected from California, USA - Siratro red BW (SPAdes) (version 2) | ecosystem: Host-associated > Plants > Roots > Nodule | place: USA...
AATTCTATGTTGCATATAACTGTCGCATGTTATTTTCCAACACCAAATTTAATATATACCCCAATCCTTAAAGCCCAGGCTTTAAACCTGGCACTGTTCCTCAAAGCCCAGGCTTTAAACCTGGCACCGTTCCTCAAAGCCCAGGCTTTAAACCTGGTACCGTTCCTCAAAGCCCGGGCTTTAAACCTGGCACCGTTTCTCAAAGCCCAGGCTTTAAACCTGACATTGTATCTCAAAAGCCCAGGCTTTAAACCTGGCATCGTAGCTCAAAAGCCCAGGCTTTAAACCTGGCACTGACACCATTCAATTACCTTATTTTCAAACATAAATTTTTAAAAATACAACTCAAAACAACCAACAATCGTATCATCAAAGAACTACGTAACCCTGATTCTCTATCCTCGATAGAGATACGTAGGAGCGAGGTCAAATCCTCGTCGGGCCCTTCCTTAAACAAAAATAGATATTTGTTTTGTTATTATTTGTATTTTATTTTTGTTTAGGAAATTATTATTTGTATTTTATTTTTTTAGGAAAAGATAAATATTTAGAAAAACCACATTCTTTTATTTTATTTGTTTAATTAAAGGTACCATCTTTTGACGGGCGTTGTGGGGTGCTTGTACCTTCCCCACACGTAACCGACTCCCGGACCTGAAATCTGCTTTTTGCGAACTTGCCTTATCTTGTTTTTGGTTTTCCATAATTTTCCTTTAATAAATTATGGTGGCGACTCCTCTGTTTTTTTTTTAAATTATCTATATTTTTGTTCGCCGTCCCCGTCGTGACCCTGGTTGCGACAGCTCCCTCCTAGGCTCATAGTTCTAGAGGGACCAAATAAATCCATATGCAGCAACTCAAGTGGTCTAGTTTTTGAAACAACATTAATCGGTTTAAAAGAGCTTTTAGTTTGCTTACCCATTTGGCATGCTCCACACAGTTTGTTCCTCCTAAACTTAAGCTTAGGAAGACCAATTACAAGATCTTTAGATGCAATCCTATTTAGATGATGCATGTGAATATGTGCAAGTCTCCTATGCCACAACCAACATTCATCATCTCGGGATAGCAAACAATTTATGCTAGATGTTATGCAAGACACATTAAGTATGTAAATGTTACTCACTTTTTTACCTACAAGAACCGTTTCAGCAGATTTTGAATCTATTACGAGACATTGAGCAGGCTCAAACGTGATCTTGTACCCCTTATCACAAGTTGACTAATACTTAGCAAGTTGTGCTTTAATCCTTTCACCAAGAGTACATCTTCAATGATTACTCTATCATTTCTTCCAATATCACCAACTCCAAGTATCTTGCCTCAGTTATTGTCACCATATGTCACATATCCTGCAGGTTTCCATTTGATATTAATCAACTGAGTTGAATCTCCTATCATGTGCTTTGAGCATCCACTGTCCAGATACCACATCAGCTTACTGGATGCCAAGCAAACCTGCAAAACAGATTAGAATTGAGGCATTGGTACCCTGTTAAATTTGGGTCCATCTTTGTTAGTGATGCTTTTAGGCATCCACCTAACTAAACCTTTTGGCACTAAAAATCTTCTAAACTTACAGTCCTTGATAGAATGACCTCTTTTCATACAATAGAAGCAGGTAATAGGCTATGAAAACTGTTTAGTATTGGTTTCAAAAAAACTACTGTACTTTTTTTGTTTCCTTAGGAAATTGGGTTGATATCCAATTCCAGCCTTTTCAAAAACACAGTTCTGAGAACCCAGAATGGCATTCAGATTGGTTGTTCCCATAGTCAACTTTGAAGCAGTAGTAATTAGGTAGTTCACCTTCTTTTGAAGAACTTCACAATTTTCACAGTTTGCTGGCTTGTTGGAGTCTAAGTTACTGGAAGTTTTGTAGTGATCAAGGTCAGTTTTCAGTCTTAAAACTTCATCTTCCAGTTCCTTAACTCTAGCTTCCAACCAATTGTTCATACCCTTCAGTCTATTGTTGGAACGAGCCAACTTGTTTGCTTCCTCATGCGTCTCTTGAAACACATTCAGAAGTGAACTGTAATTTGTACTGTTAAAGGAAGTGTTGGATTCTTCACTACTAACCTCAGAATTTTTTCCAGCCATGAAACACGGATTTCCTTCAATGTCTTACTGTGAACAGCTGCTGGATGAAGATGTATTGTCTTCCCATGCAATGTATGCCTTTCTTCCCTTTCCAGCTTTGTAATTCTTCTTATCAATGTTCTTCTCTTTGTTAGCCAGATTTGGACAGTCTGTTTTCACATGTCCCTATTTGCCACAGCCATAACAGGTTAGCTTATTTGAATTTGAATAAGGTTTTCTAGTATACCTTTTAGATTGCTGATTCTTTGCCCTTCTATTCAGCTTAATGAATTTTTGGAATTGTTTGGTCAGCAGACTGATGTCTTCATAATTACTGTCTTCTTCTGAGCTATCTTCACTGGTTTCAATCTCAGCAGCCTTTGATTTGAGTGCGAGGCTTCTAGTTTTCTTCTCAGCAGATTCCATCTCTTTCAACCTCGTCATTTCCAGTTCATGTTCTCTCACCTTTCCAAAGAGTGTCGCTGTTGTGAGAGTTGTCAAATCTCTGCTCTCTGAAATTGCAGTGACCTTGGGCTGCCAACTTCTATCCAAGCATTTGAGGATCTTGATATTCAGCTCCTCTTTGTCAAACTGCTTTCCAAGCCTGATCAAGTGATTCACTATGTGAGTGAATCTCTTGTGCACATCAGCAATTGACTCACCTTGCTGCATTCTGAACAATTCATATTCTTGAATCAGCGCATGCTTTCTAGCCCGTTTGACGTCAGTAGTGCCCTCATAAGTAACCTCAAGTATATCCCACATCTCCTTTGCAGAACTGCATTGTGAGACTCTGAAAAATTCGTCCATATTCAAAGCTAAATTTATTATGTTCTTGGCTACACAATCATATTGAATACGTTTATTTTCAACATCTGTCAACTCATAAAATGGCTTTGCAACAGATATTCCATTCACAACAAAAACTGGAATGTAAGGTCCATTCATTATTGCGTTCCATATACCTCTGTTAATAGATTCAATAAAAATCGTCATTCTCACTTTCCAAAATTGGTAATTAACCCCAGAAAACATGGGTGGCCTGTGTATACAGGCTCCCTCAGCAAAAGGCAACTTGTTCTCGGTCATGGATCGAAAAACTTGACTAGGATTCAAGTCATAGCTCTGATGCCAATTGAAAAATATGTTATGGCCAAGTTCAAGATGGGGGTGAATTGAACACTTGAAAATCTTTTCGCAAACTGTTTGGAGAATGAATAATTTTTATGGAAATTAATCAAGATTATATATTCAGCAAACAACAAAGGTTCACAATCAATTCCAGTACAATGTCAATCAACCAGATTCAATAAACTGTTACCAGAAAATAGTTCTTGAACACACAGTATACTATAAATGCAGTTCTTGAAAAGTTGAATCAAGAAATCAAAGAATTAGATCAACTTCAAATTTATAATGATTTCCTGATTAAAGAACTTTTTATTAACCAATACAACCTATGTTAAGTGTATGAAAACAATCTTTAATCAACAACAGTTAAAGATAGAATTTTCTGGAAAAACGAATTGATAAACAGTAAACCCAGTAACTTTCGAAACTGCAGATTTAATAGGAAACTGATATACTGGTTATTAACAGATTTCAAAACAATTTAGAATAGACTGTGTTAAAACATAATATGTGGTTTCAGTTGTTACTAAAAATGTTTTTCAGAAAGTTGATGAAATTATTCAATTAGCACGATTCAATTGATTCTGAAAATTCAAGAAACTTAGCAAGATTTAACAAGAATAGTAAAGAGAGAGAGCAAGAGAGATTCAAGACACAACAGATTTTTATACTGGTTCACCCAACAATCGGGCTACGTCCAGTCCCTCACACACAGTAAGGATTTCACTAAAATAATCAACCTGATCAAGTTTACAACCCTTGCCTACAACAAGACTACACTGCACACAGCAGCAACCACTGTTGACCCTACAACAGACCAAGAAACCACACAGAGTCCACTGTGTGTTTCAAGAACTCCCTTGCTGAAACCCACAGCAAGTCACAGTTATATAGAGTCCACTGTATAACCCAGAAACGTCTCACTGCAACCCGTAGTAGACCACTGCTGAACCCACAGCAGAATAAGAAACCACACAGAAACCCACTGTGCTTTTCAAGAACACCCTTGCTGAAACCCACAGCAAGTCACACCCTGTATAGAGCCCACTGTACAGAACAGAATTACCAACCCAGGTAACTCTCAGCAGAATAACCTTCAATGCAGTGAAAGAATAATCACAGTAACAACAATACAAGCACTTCTATACAAAGGATTACAACAGTAATAAAGAAAGGGTATAGAAGGCTTAGTCTGATGATCAAATCAGTGAAGAACTGTCTCAGTCAAATCAAAGCTCCAGTAGCAGTTCAAGAAAACAGTTCTTGATGAAAAAGTTGATTGATCATGATCACTAGACTCAAGGGTGCTTTTGCTCTTTTGAAATCTCAAATGTTCTTGCTTAGAAAATGTTTAGAATGATTTTTGTTACTTCCAAAAATTTCGCACCAGTTATTTATAGACAACTGTCATTTAAAAATTCAGTCGATTGATTTTTCAAATAGTCGACTGTTTTTCTCCAGTTAGTTAAAACAGTTGTTCAAAACACAAGTTTTGATTTTAATGATTTCTCAAAACTTTTGTTAATACAAAAAATACTTGTGGAGCTTATCATTGATTAAGATTGCAAGCAGCACTGATTAGACCTCAAACTTTCCCCACAACACAACTCCTATGTTCTAGAACAAGTCTTCAATCTTCATGAAATCTTCATGCATTCCACATATGATCATAAGGTCTTGAACATCTTCACTTGGTTGGCTTCATCAAATCATCACAGTAGCCCACTGGTTCTAACAACTACTATCCTTCTCACTTTTATTTTTCAACTTCCAACAATATTTCTTTATGTGCCCCTTCTTATGATAATAGTTACACTCAACATTTTTGTACATGCCTTTAGAGTTGCTCCCACTTTGATCATTGTCTTTTGGAGCACGACAATTGCTTCTCCCTCTATAATCAGAAACCAAAATATCTGAATTAGGTGATGTACCCAATGACTTTCTTCTCATTTCTTCATTCAAAACACTACTCATGGGAAGGTCCATAGAGATGACACCATCAGGAGTAGAATTGGACAATGAAGTTCTAAGAATTTCCCATGAATTTGGTAAGGAGCCAAGAAGAAATAGTCCTTGAATTTCTTCATCAAACTTGATACCCATAGCAGATAACTGATTCATAATACCTTGGAAGTTATTCAACTGATCTGTCATTGATGTCCCATTAGTATATTTCCAAGCTAACAATTGCTTTATCAAAAACATTTTATTGTTCCCAGTTTTTCTAGCATATAACTGTTCAAGCTTAATCCACAAAGCCCGAGCATCTGTCTCCCCAATAATATGGTTCAACACATTATCATTAACCCACATTCTAATATATCCCCAGACCTATCTATGCAAGAGATTCCATTCTTCATCACTTATATTACTAGGCTTCTCATCACCAAAAACATGTTTATAAAAACTTTTCACATAAAGCAAATCTTCCATTTTCGCCTTCCAAATATTATTATTGGAGCCATTCAGAGTAATAAGTCTACTAGTAATAGTTTCCATTGTTCGCCAAACCACAAGCCCAAAACCGATAAGCTCTAATGCCAGTTGATGGGAGTTAGGCAGCGGAAGCAATAAGATTCACTTTTATCATAACAATATGGAAACACCCTGAACGCAATCAATCAATCCAAAGAAAACCAATATACAGTTGAAAATAGAAGAATAAAGCAACACTAACAATTAACATGGGAAAAACCTCTCAATAGAGATCAAAAACCCACAGGACGGAAAATACTTCAATAATACCAAAACAAAGGTACAGTGAGTCTTGCAAAATTAATCACAGAGCATATCAATACAACTCTTCCTAATCCTCAAACGGTCACCAACAATGGCCCAAAAATGTCAACAAATTGAAATTAATAAGGAAGAGTTAAAGAATCTCGTTACCAGAAAAATAGACAACGTTCACGAATTTTATGAAAACAAACTACAGATCTGATCTGAAATACAACCTTTCAAAACAACGAACCATGAGTGGTAAAACTTCAGTAAAAAGTTCAGAGCAATTAGAGAAGATTTCACCATTGGATTTTCAAAACAACCAAGACTGACGGTAATAGGAACTTCCTGCGAACAACAACTCTTCACAAAATTCCTGACACTTCTACAGACTTCAAGTAGACAATCCCACCGTCCAAATTGAAGAACTATAAGTTAGAAATCTTCAATAAAAATTTTAGCTTTATCAGATAAGGTTTCACTATTGGATCGTCAAAACAACAAACACAGGTTGCTATAGGAAGTAACTGTGAACTGTATTTGTCTCTCCCTCTCTTTTCTTCAAAGCGGTTGTTCACACACTTCTCCACACACACCAATGCCCTCACGGTTGCACACACTTAGGGTTATCCTTTTACCCTAATTATAATGATGCATTATATTGGGCCTGTCATGTGTCATAGACACACAAAAACATAATGGGTATTATTGTGAGATCTTCCCGATTTTTCCCTCTCGATTTTTCCAACAAGTGGTATTAGAGCCGATGGTTTGCGGCTTGAACGAGTATAGTTTGATTCCTGTATCAAGGTGATAGCTAGAGAACAACCAAGTAGTGCAGTATTTTCTCTCCATTTTAGCTCAACAACGGTTCATATTTATCAGTTCTTTATATACTTTTAATAATTCTCATCAACATAGAATGGACTAAAATAGCTAAACAGCTTATTAAATGAATGTAAAGATTAAAGTTGAATGTAAAGAGATTACAAGAAATATTGAAACATATTATCAGAAATGAACTTTCACACTTCAGATTTAGACAGGAAATGAATTATTCAATGCAACTCTATAATAGAGGACTTACTATCCATTTAAATGAATTAAAATAAAGTTTAAATGTTTGTTATCCAAGCTTAGTTGTGTGTCAATCCACATATTCACTTGGTGTGTCAATTGCCATCTTCATGGAAAGGAATTTGAAGACACACCTTCTGAAAAATACTTAAAACATAACAATATTTTTATGATATTAAATTGATATTGTTTTTAATGGTGAATGTTTGTAAAACATGCATTAATCTTAGATCACGTACGTATTAAATTATTATTATATTTATTATCATTATTATTATATTACTATTATTAAACTATATTATTTAAATGCTTTTAATTTTTTTTTTAAATTATTTTTCAACTAAACTTAAACGAAATGTGGTTTATTTATGTTATAATTGACTTTTATAAATAAAATAATTAATTATTTTAAGATACAATTATTATAAGTAGTTTAGTTCAAATACAAGTTATACAGATAAATAATATTAATAATCTATTAGATTTTTTTTGATAGATTTCTAAATATATTTTAAGATAAAATAATTAATTATAACTATAAATAATTTATATTAATTCTGTTTTTTTGAATAATATAAATGAGTTTACTCGTGATTTTTAATAAAATAATTTAAAAAAAAGTTTACAAAATCTCTATTGGTTAAAATCTTAATTTTATAAAATTAATCCAAGATTCATAATATTTATTATAAAATATAATTTTTTTCGAAACTAGCTTATAAAGTGAAGATCTTACTTGATAAATTTGTATAATATCATTTTTTATTCTTAACTTTTTTTAAATCCTATTACAAAGTTTCAAAACAAAATAGATAAACAATCTTATTATAACTGTACTATCATTATTATGCTCGTAAAAAAGTCAAATATCCATCAATAAAGTTATTAATTTTTTTTTAAATTTTTTACCACCTTTCATATATATGAATTTATATTCAAAAGTGAACATTGCAGCTGCAATAGTAACCAAGAAGATTTCAAGATAAAACTCAGAATGTTTCATGAGAAGTGAAGGAAATGTTCAAGTCTAAAACTGAATACTTCAAATGTGTTATTCAAAAAATATACACAGAGATATCATTAGTTTCTTCTTTCTCTGTTTATTATTGAGTATTTGTTACAGATTAAAAAAATGATTAAGTATTTGATAGTGGTTAATTATAGGTTTGATTTAGGGAGATTTGGTTGATTTTGTTTTTAATTCTGTTTTAAATTGAGATTTTATTTGACTGATTTTGTTTTAATTTGAGATTTTGTTAGATATTTCGTATTTAATTAGTTTTTTGTCGCAAAGAGCGGATTTTGTGGAAAATTAGGTTTAAATTGAAGGAAGAAAGAGAATGGGTGGAGAATTGAAGGAAAAGAGGCATAAGTGACTTTTTGCTGGAGCAAGTGAGATAGCCTGGGCTAAAATCCACTTAAGGCTGTTATGAAGCCCTAATTTCAAGCACAGCAGTTAGAGTGCAAATCACGAGATAACGGCCCAAAGTAACCTACTGCTAAGGGCAAACATTATAAAAGGAGGGTTAGGTCAATAAAAATCATCATCCATCACCTATCATCTCTCATTTGTGGGAAAGCTCTCCTAGCCGTCGTGATCAAGATCTTTCTTTTCCTTCTCTTTGGTATTTTCATGGCTACCATGTGTAGCTTATTTTCTTCTTCTTGGGATTGAATGTAATTTCTCCACTTCAAATGTACTCTTGATATTTATTTGATATTGTTTTATTCAATTAATCTTTGTTTATCGTTTTTTTATTAAATTGTCATACTATAAATTTCTCTTTGTAACTAAAAAGCACTTTTTGGAATTAGAACCAAACGTTAATGCATTACATTTATAAGTTCAGGAATGAATTATAAATTAATGACTGCATATAGCAACTGATCTTAATGCTAATTAAATTATTCTAATAACTAGAAATAGAAGTTAAAAAATTTAGTTTATGAAATTCAATACTAGAGAAATAAGGTTGAAAAGGATTTTATTTGCGCAGATTGATAATTGGAAAAGACAATATTGAATTCGGTTAAGAGTATATGAGAATGGAGAATATTATTATTCAATCCCAAGGCTTTTATTATTATTGATTTTTCCTATTTATTATTAATTGCATTATCATTGCTTTCTATATTCATTTTACCAAATCAAATCATTATTGCCAAATCTTTATTCATAATACAATTGACATTGAGTCAATCTACAATTTTAATTTTTGTTTCCTGATGACACGATACTCTTCTTACTCATTATATTACTTGTGGACTCAGTATACTTGCTGGAAATCCATTAACAGTATTCATTTTACAAACCCTAAAGGTCATAAACATACCAGATTATGTCATTATGTCAACAGAATTTTTCAAACCATATCTACAAAAGAACGAATTGCTACACTTTTTCAACATGGAAGGTTGGGACAAACTTTAATCACCGTGAACAATTAATACTTTTGACGGGATAAAGGAAATCTTTCTCTAATAATAAATTTATAATTTAATTTAAAATATCAACTAAATATATTTTAAAAAATATATATTAAAAAGAGATAACTCGTACGGACTTCACTTTCACTAATAGTACACCCTCTTTTAACATATTATGAATAACTTATATCTCTATCACATTTATTAATAAAAAGTATTTGTAAATAAAATATTATGATTATATTGGAAGAGATGAAACATTCATCACATCGAGTATACATTGTCGTTCTAAAAGTTATTGATGATTAGAAAATAATACTATTTATTGTAAATAAAATATTCTGGTTAGATTTCTTAGAAAAAAATAATTTCAATCTTAAATTTCAAGATAATGTTACTTTTCAGCATAATTCAGTTCTAAAATAACAGTTATGTTAAACATAGTAAGAAAAATAAATATAAAAGTATATTAAAAAGAAATCACTTATATAATACTAGAAATTAGTAAAAACTTATAGAAGTGTTTTGACAAGGTTTTACACTTTGTAAACCGTAATGTCATCTAGATCAATCTAATAGCATTTTCATGAAATATTGATGTGTCTATATAGATTAATACAAATAGTTTTAAATTAAAATCAGATATAACTTCATAATAATTAATTAAAATCAAATTCAATACAGTTCTGAAAAAGGGGAGATAAAAAGCACTAAAGTAAATTAAATTAGCTCACATGCAAGCTCGAATAAGTTCCTGTAACCTTAACCTTACATCTCTTATTACAATTTGTTCATTCAATGCATGTTTTTCAATATCTAAAGACTATGGATTGGATAAGCAAGCACTAGTGGTCTATAGGTTCGAAGGTGCATTTATCTTATTACAATCATGGCTGAGCACCGCATGTAATAATGGTTAAAAAAACATTTATATAATAATAGTTAAAAAAATATGATAAAAAAGTTAATGTAATTTCAAGTTTGATTTATATTTTTGAATTTTATTATTGTATACATAATGAAAAAAATAACAGTTTTTTTATTATTACAAAGACATTTAAAATTATAAACATCACTTTGCAGAAATGTTAACAATTTTGTACTTCATTTTTAGTTTAATCATATTAACAGAAAAAAGTTTTTTTTTTTTTTTTTGCTAAAAGATATTTAATTTTTATGATTTTAAATATTATTATGAGATATAGAAATCTCTACTGTGTAAATATTCTTAACTATTGTATCAAATTTCAAGCAAATGTTATTTTAAAATATATAATTTTAAAACATTAACTATGTTAAACATTTTAAAAAAAATATATTAAAGAAAAAACTAATATTGTACGACAAACTTCACATTACTAAGAATACACTCTCTTGGTATATTTATTAAAGATTGCTCACTAGGATGTTAGTCTTAAAATCATTAACTACATAATACACATCTATTAACAAAAAGTATATTTTATCGGTGAAAGAATTCACAAAATCATTTTAACAAAAATTACTCTCTCTAGATAACAAAAACCTCTATAGTTCTCTATGCTCTCTTTCTCTCTCTTAAAAAGGCCCAAAACCTTTTTTCTCACCTTTCTTTGCTCTATCTCAAAAATCTCAAATCCCTTCTCAATTCTCTCTTCTCTTTCTCTTAGAAAAATTCATTTTTTTCTTGATTCAAATTAGATATTTAAAAGCCCCAATCCAATTCTTGGTATAGGGTAGAGCAAGTTTAGCGGGTCATATTTTGGTTTAGGTAAGTGTCAATTTTTCTCTGCTCTTCAGCAGTTTAGGGTTTTCTTGAAAAGAAAATATGCATGCACTTTCTTGCATGTAGTCTTAGAGACATCAAGAATGATCCTTGTTCGTTTTGGATCCTTAGGGTAGGTTCAGATTTTTAATCAGAATCTCTTGGTGCAGGTTAGGTTGTCCGTGATTTTAGGTTTTTGGAACTCATTTGAGGGTCTCTACTCTATACAGGTAAGAGAAGCTAGTTTAAATATTTTTAACAAATATTGTAATTACTTTTTTATTAAGTATGAATTGGTACGGGAAGTTAGTCTTAAAAGTTTGCTATAGTACACTACATCCAAGCCAAAGTCTCCAAGCAATTTCTTCATCAAATCACCAATCAAGGGCTTCTCCACTAGCTCTAACAATCTCCCCCAATTTGATGAAGACAATTCTTGTGGTTTGGTGGTAGTTGCATTTGTGATACTCATGCTTTTATCTCCCTCATACTATGAGCCATGCAAAACACTTAAACCAATTTTCCAAAGCAAAACCAAAGTTGCAGTAGAAAACTAGAGAAATCAACAGGTTAAAGCGAAACATAACAGGTTAAAAACCACAATAGTTCAATAGTTTTAAGTGCACAGTTCAGTGTAGTACTGATGTAGGAAAAAAGCAGTACAAAGCATGAAGGTCTTAGTTAAGTACAAACTATAAACCACACATATATTCTCCCCTAATTGAGTTCATCAACTTGGAGGAATTTAAAAACAATAACAACTGAAAAAAAAAAAAAAAAG
>Ga0209700_109072_pt1 | contig 11962 bp, 9 predicted proteins | sample SiratroredBW_FD_187528 | JGI IMG/M metagenome (GOLD analysis project Ga0209700, IMG submission 187528) | Root nodule microbial communities of legume samples collected from California, USA - Siratro red BW (SPAdes) (version 2) | ecosystem: Host-associated > Plants > Roots > Nodule | place: USA...
TACTAGATATTATTAATATTATTTATATTTAAATAAAATTGTTGTTATTATTAATAATATTATTAACAAAATATTATTGTTGTTATTATTAATTTTATTATTAGTAATATTATCATTATTATTATTATTAATATTATAAATATTATTAATAATGTTAATATTAGTATTATTATTAATTATAGAAATTATAATTACAATAATAATAAGAATAATAATAACAATAATTATAATAAGAATGCTAATAATCATATTATGATAATAATGTTGCTCTGATTTAGTGGTAAGTTCAATTCTGTTGGTGCATGTGGAACTTGGGTTCGAAATAATTTTTTTAAACAATATTACATATGGATTTTCATCTGTATGTAAATCCGTATGTAAAATGATTACATACGGATTTTTGGCCATTACATACGAATTTTGCCCGTATGTAATTTCAATTTTTTTTAGTGATATATATATATATATATATATATATATATATATATATTAAAACTATTTTGACTAACTTTAATTTATTATATTTAAATGTTTATACGAAGATTCAAATACTAAATCAAATATGATGAAATTCAACGTAGAACTGTAAATTGTTGTTAGAAGTGTATAAAATATAAACTAAACATGTTTTAGAATGAAAGAAAAAAATATTTTTTATATATTTTGTTAGGTATCAAAGTGTGAGTCTAAGTCTTACATTGCATAGAAATAAAATTATTGAAGAACATATAAGAAATAAGAGAAACTCAATGCCATGAGATTTTTAGTTGAAAGTAATGTTATTTTTTTATTTAAATTTGACTCAATTCTTATTGTTTTGAGATTTTCCTGATATTTTACTCCTTAGTTCAAGAAAAACAAATTAAAAACTAAAAAAAAATATATTATTTTTTCTCTAAATTTTGTTCTAAAGTTAAGTTTTTCTTTCTTTCTAATGACTCATATCAATTATATAATTATACAAACTTTAGTTTTTATCGCAGCAAAAAATTATCCATTATCATTTATTAAAATATAATTTTGATTATTTCTATCATTTATATAAACATTTTCAATATTTTTTTAAGTCTTTATAGTCTTATATATAGGAATTAAAATTGATTATAAAATATTATGCATAAAGACTCAAGACATTATTTTAAAAGATATGGAGTAAAATAAAATAAAATTATCCAACTTATTTTTTTTTTTTTTACATCTCATTTTTCTCACATTCAAATAAGAGTGAGTCATTACTAATATGCTATGGTTAATTACTTTCTGCAGCTTCCATGTTTTAACCTGCACCCTTACAGTGAAATCACTAAATTGTTCTGTTCGTTTTTTCTCATATTGCACTCAATCATCGTTATCTTACTACTGTTGTCATCGTTATCTTACTACTGTTGTCATCGTTATATCATCACCGTTGTAGAAGAAAAAGACAATGAAATACTACAAAGAAATCTTATTATGAAAAATTCTTTTCAGAATACAAATATATTCGAGAAAGCTTTTTTCCAAAATATATTTATGAAGAAATACGTTTCATAAAATATTATATACATGATAGAAAATTTATTGTAAAAACATGTTTTAAGAAACTTATTCTAAAATGTATTTTACACAGAATTTGTTTCTAAAATCCTATTTTAGAAAATATTTTCCATGATATATTTCATAAATTCTAAATACTGTTTTGATAAAAATTTCGAAACAAGTAATCTAGAAATCATGTTAAAGAAGAGTAAAATAATTATGCCGAGAAAATGTGAGGGTGAAGGTTCAAATTGAGATGCGTGGGAAGCAATTGCCTATCCTACGATAGGGAGCCTTGAGTCGGTAAAATTGAATCGGCACTAACTTCGTGCACCATACAAATTACGACCTGGACTTACCATTTTTTTAAAATGTCAAAACTGTCTTTAATATTATTATTTTGAATGATGATACAGTGCAGGGATAATACATTAAGCAATGCATACGTGTAGCATAATCAGTCCACAAAAATTCAACAGACCCACTTTCTCTTGAAGATATCCATATCAAGATGAGTCCCCACCCCTTCTCTCGTACATTATGGCAAATGATAGTTCTAAATTATCATCCGAATTAGCATCTTCAATGATTTCATGTGCCCGAGTAGTTTTGGTGGTGAGCAAGCTTCTTTTGGCATTTTGGTCACAACATTACCTTCAACTGACACAAAGCTTTCACCTGTATTTTCTCTTCAGGTGTATCCACAATCTCCAATGCATCCATTGTGGACTTTATCCTCCTCTTGAATGCTCTCAAACGGATGTGCAGACAGATAAGAAGAGGATGAATTGTTGGCATAAAAAAGACACAATGGCAGATGAGTAAATTTTTGTTCAGCAAAAAGACTGTTCTGGTATTTAATAAAAATTTTATAAGGCAGGTCACAATTGTACGGTGCAGGAAGTAACTGCCAATTGAATCCTACCAAGTTAAGCCCAACAAGTCAAGTGTAGGGCTTTTAGCACCAAAACTAAACTAATTATCAGTTTTTCAAAAGGAAAAAAACATACTAATGGTAAAAAAATATTTTCATTAATACTTTATCTTGGAAATGGAAAAATATAAAAATAGAATGATGTTAATATACTGTATTATTTATTATACACATAAAACCACAATTGAACATTTTCCACTCAAGGCTACATTCAAAATTGTACTTATACGAACTCATTAGTTAATTTTTTTTTCTTATTTCCATCGTGATTCATATGCCATTTCAGTATTTAATAAATATCTGTATAACATTTCGGGCTTAATCGAACCCTTACTAAGAAGCCCAAAAGATCCATGGCCTTCTGCAAACCAAGACAAGCAATAATAGTTTTTAAAAAAAATATAAATGAGGTTTAATATTTTATTAAATTGATCTAAACAGCCATTATGTCTTTAATTCATTTTTTTGATAATATAATAAAATAAAATTTTATTTTTGACATTAAAGTTATATTTTTAATTTCCAAAGGCCTTCTGTTAGTTTAAAGTGCGGCGGAATTCCTGAGAAACCCTAAAAATTGCTATAAATTGAGAGCTCTTAGGGCCGCTGCTGTTCAGGACTTGTTCGTTTCTATCTCTTTGTTTTCTACATGATCTATTTGATTTTCAGTGTTTGAGTTTTGATTTAACGTTTTCCCCAAAGAGTTCACGGTGATGACCACATAAAATTCAAGCTCAACAGACCGGAATGCAGGGTTTTCTCCTTCGGGGACTGCTTTGCGTGTCGAGTATCCCGCTGAACTGAGTGATCTCTTTCATTCTTCAAAAAATCAAAATACCTTTTCTGTTTTGAATTCTGGTTTATTTTCAATTTGTTATTGTTGTTGTTTTGGACGTGTGTTGGGGAAAGAGGTTTCACGATGAGGATAGCAAAGCTCCCTCTTCCAAAATTTCAAGTTGAGGAAGTCCGCTGGCTGAATCGAACCATAAATCTTATTGCCACCACTGAGTGATCTCTTTCCTCTTCTATTCAGTTTTTTTCATGGATCCTTTGTTAAATCCATTATCTGTTTACACCTGATTCAATCTCGTGCCATCTCTTTGATGCTGACGTGTTTGATTATTCTAGATCCCTAATTCTTTCCGTTATTCAATGTGAGCCCAGATACATAATTTTTCTGAGCTATGTATTTTGAAATTTGGATTTTAATTTTGATAAGATTTTTTTTTTAATTTATTTTTAGTTTTAATTTGTAAAAAATGAATTTATTGATTTTTAGTCTTAATTTTAGAATACATTTTAGATTATTTCATAATTTTTGTATTATTCTTTATTCCATGAAAAACGTCAACCATTGGTGAGACTGGTGATAAGGGCGAGATTAAAGATAAACATTATTATGGGAAAAATATTACATTAGTTTGAGGATTTTTTTTATCATTATAATTCTAATTTTAATTAGCTTTTTAATTATTATTTTATAAATTTATGTTTTGAAGACAAATATATTTAGGAAAATCTTTTTCGAAATATAAATTTAATGTTTCGAAAATAAATTATGAAAATGATATTTTAATATATAAAATTTATATTTTGAAAAATATTTTTCCAAATTTATTTTGGAAAAGTATTTTTAAGAATTTATTTTAGTTAAAGGGTATTGTTAAGATTTTTTGAAATTGATTAGGTGCGGGTCAAAAGTGACGGGGGTGGAGGAAGTATTTGCCTATTATTTAATGATGGGGAGTGGGACTAAGTTTATATAGTGGTACTAAGTTTGGCCATTTTAATTTGTTATAGATTAGGAGGCTTTTCAGGCCCATCACGTTTTGCTAGTGGCCATTTTAGTTTGTTATAGATTAGGAGGCTTTTCAGACCCATCACGTTTTGCTGGATTGCATTTGCAATTCTTGAGTCAATGAAATTATTTGTCAATAATAACTATTATAGACAATTATGTAATGTAGAATTTGAAGGTTCTAAATTTACTATAATAGAAAAACTGAATCTAGTATAATGGAAAACCTCTAACTACTTGAGACTCAATTTTTTTTTATATAAATTATCCTTTAAATTATTTATATAAAAATTAAAATAAAGTAAATATTCTTTGACTTCCACTCAATAGTCCACACAATTCTAGTCGAAATTTTGTATTAAAAAAATAAAATTTGAGGTTGACACTATCCCAGTAATTCAACAGGATGAATAACACTTGATGGATTTTCACCTGAACCTTAGACTTAAATAAATAAATTTTTCATTTTTTCGATACTATTTTTTTATGTTTGAAAGTCAAATTAAAAAAAGAAAAGTAATAACATACGTAAGAATGAAACACAAATACTAAAGTATTATTGTGTTATTTAATATAATATACAATATAATATTTTAGATTAAATATTTTATATTTTAATCTATATAAATTATCTTAACCTAGCAACAATTTTGAAACCAAAACAATAATTTAATTGAAACTTAATGTCAAAATCCTTATCAACATCTAAAAAAGAGATAGCTTATACCTGTTTAGTTGGTGAGAGTTTAAAGACTGGAAATCAGATATATGCATTTCTTATTACAGGGGTTGGTGAAGGAAAGGTAAATAATTTCTTACACGTCAAAATTAGAGAACGGTAAGAAGGATAAGTAAAAGAAAAGTAAAACAGTTAAATAAGCATTTCTTACACCTTAAAATTAGTGAACGGTGAACCAAGCTCCAAGAGGTGGAGTCATCGAACTATAACTATTAACAAAACTATTCACTTTATAGTTATTTTTTTTATACAATTTTTACGATTTTACTCAAGATTATCATTATAAGTTACAGGATATATAATCTGACGCGGAGGATATTCTTTCTCAAAATTTAAAATAGAGAATTTGGCAAAAATAACTTTTGGTAAGAACTTTTTCTTTCAAAAAATGTTTTGATGGTTTAAGAGGAAAAAATGTTTATAAAAATATCATTAATATGAACTCTTACAGATATGAGACTTTACACATACCAATAAAAATCCTAATTGAGAGTTAAGACAATGGTAGTTCAAATCCAGTCTCCCTATTAACCCATCAAAATTTCTTTTAAAAACGAAAACATAACAAGAGTCCCTGAACCTCAAAATGAACAATAATAAAATACACTGATTGACTTGAGCAATTTTACCTTGGAAGTAAGGTTTATAAAATAGGTTTATCTCAATGAACTAATGCGAATAGTTTGTAAATTGGATTAGATTAAACTAAAAGTATAGTAATTTAAATTGAAGCAAACTAATTTTATATGGACTCTTTTAGCCCACAACTCAAATGGGCTTAAACTAGTTCAGCCATAAGTTTATGCGTCAACCCTTAAAATTATATTAATTCATTTAAAAAATAATTATTATAATTTTAGAAAATTGAAAATAATATTACTTCATTTAAACATACAGAAGTGTTAAAATTTATGTATAAAATCGTTATATAATTTAAAATCAATTTTATTATGTGATTTAATTTTAAAAAATAAATATATTTTTAATTTTTTAATATTTACAATTACTTTTTTTAATTTTCTTTTAAATAAAGTTAAATGACACCCGTTTTGCAAACAAAATTGAACTTGAATAAGAAGAGAGAATGAGAGCAGAGATGAAGATTGAAATTTTAGGGCATTTGATTTTGAGTCTTAAAACAGAAACATAAAACATTTCAAGTTTTCTTTAATTTAGTTAGCGCAAATTTGTGTTTTTTCTGTTTTTTTTTCATTATTTTAAATCACATTTATTATGCGATGAATAACTAAATTTTAGAAGAACATAAACATTTTTTATTATTTTTATAATTTCTATTATATCTTTTTATTTTTTTATATATATCATTTGTCGTATCGTATTTTTGTTATCAGCAAACACATGTTAAATTAATACATGATACCTATATATACCTATATAGGATGTACCCGTCATAGAATTACAAAAAATACATAATAGATACACCATAAATCCTTCCCTACTAACTTGTGTGAAGCTGTTTGCAATATAGTTACTACAACAACATACAACCAAAAACAAACATATTGTTAATTTATACTTAATTAGAGTAGTGTACTCCAACGTTTATGAACCCTATTTTTGCGTCTGATCCTAAAACTAATTTTCCTCCAAATCATGCTCTATTTCTTGTATTGATATGTCTTACACCCATCTTCTACATCCAAAAGTTGTACTTTGATATTTCTAGCTTCTTTGTTTTCAACTCTTTTACCTTTCCAAACTTTTACTTCAATAGATACTCTCCTAGAGATGAACACCATTGTTAGAAAATAGGAAATTGAATTTTATCTATCTTTTTGTACCGTTCCTAAAATTGAAGTAAAATTTAGTGAATAATATCATATCCACTAAACTTTTTTTTCTTCCCTCACATATTTATTTCTATCTCTCCATAAACACTAAATGACTACATACCATAATGTGCTCCACATTGCTTTTAACTAATTCACCCGTCAAAAAATATTCCTCCAAAATACAAAGAAAAGAAGTTGTAGTTTCACCCACTAATAACATGATTTTCACACATGCCCTAATACAAAATGAGAAAACATAATCTAAAGTTTCACATTTCAATTTGCGAAAGGAGGCAGATAAGATCAGAGCCAAGTTGGAGGACATTTCATTTCCTCATCCGATCTTTGATTAGTAATCTATTCCTTAACATTCCTCAGACACAAAAGCTAACCTTAAGTGATATCTTGGTTTTCCAAATCATTTTAAAAAGATCTTGGTTGGAAAGTTGACGTTATTCTATTAAAGCTAAATACTCAGATCTTACTATATATTGTTATTTTCTTCACATGTTAACATTAAATCCCTTCACCATATTGTTGAAATTTTTTATGTTAATTAATCTATCTTGATTCTAATCCCACACCTTTGACCTCAACACCTTACACCATATAGACTTATCTCATTATAAGAAAAATTATATTTATTTACAACAAAATTTTGTAAATAATAAAAAATACTCAAACTCGAATCTTGTAAATTTATAATGATTATACTAGATAAACTTTGTAATTATATTTTGTTTATTATTATCTTTATTATAACTATGATAATAATAATAATAATAATAATAATTATTATTATTATTATTAGGAAGAATAATATTAATAATTATTAATATTATATACGAAAAAATTTATAATTATGTACACAAAATTACTTATAAATATAAATTTTTAGATAATATTAAATTTACTTATGAATTTTTATCTTATATAATAATTATTAGGTAAACTAAAAATTTCTCGTAGTTACAAATATTTTTCCATCCCTTCCAATGTATTTTTCCTCTCATCATCACTACCCCCACATAAAAGCCCTCGACATTTGAATAAGTTTCTTCTCGACCTTTTTATAGACCTTAAAGAATAAGAAGAAGAATAGTGATATAACTAATGGTACATCTTTCATAATGCATAACCTAATTGGCATTCCCTGATATTTGGAAGGAAAGACCAAGATCTCATAGTTCAATTTGTCAACAATTGTTTTTTTTCTTCTTTAATTCAACTCGATTGCCTCAAGCGTACTCTTGTAAAAATTCATCTTGATGCCAATTCATAAGAGCTCAAAATTGTCAAATAGTTTCTATATTTTGTCACGTTGCATATTCTGAAAATTTATCGTATCTATTATTTTTTCCTTCTCTCCTATTCACATTCTAATATACCTTACACCAAGTTCTTTTCTGTTTTTACAATATTATTGCGTTTTATTGTTTTCTATGTATTTAGATATCAATTTGTTCAATCTTTAAAGAAAACACTGGCCGGAAAAATTTGATATGATATCTATAAAACCTAAACACACATATAAGATATTTTCTCAAACTTAAAACTTTAAGATAATAACTTTGAGTTTTTTTTTTCTTGTACATTATTCATTTTAACTATTTACATCCAATATAAGACTTCTTTCCTCTTAATTAAAAATATTGTTTAATGACATAGTTTACTTATATCAAACGAGAGACACTTATCTCAAATTATTAACAAAAAGAATTTCAATATAAAAGTTCACAAACCTATGATTCAATATATGATTCTTTTTCTCTTAATCCATAAAGAAAACAATCACTACAAAAAATTAAAAACTATTTAGACACTAATTTCAGTTACCAAATAAAATGATTGTTAATTGTAATCAAAATAACTATCAAATTAGGTTTTGGCGGCTAAATTGGTGTTTAAATAACTTTTTTTTTTGTAGTGACTGTTTTCTCTATGGATTAAGAGAGAAAGAATCACATATTGAATCATAGGTTTTTGAACTTTTATATTGAAATTCTTTTTGCTAATAATTTGAGATAAGTGTCTAAAACCTTGGTAGCAAATATTGGATAACAATTATCTTGACTTAATTTGTCACTAAATTCAATTATTACTTTTATTTTGTAGTTATTTAGTAACCAAAACCTAATTTGGTGATTATTTTGGTCATAATTAGCAACTATTTTATTTGGTAGCTAAAAATTGGTATCTAAATAGTTTTTTTCTTATACTGAGTAGTAGTATATTTTATTAGAAATAAGAAAAATACAACTATTAAAATACCTTTAAAGAAGAAACTATTTTTTCTTAAATATTTTCATGTACTAAAATAGTAAGAAAAGAAGTGATTCTTGTATATTTTCCAAAAGACATTTGATCCTTTTATAACAAGAAAAATAAACACTAAAATAAAATTTACATGATCTTAATTTCTCTCACTACAAGCAAAACAAAAAATAACATTGGTTAAAAGTTGACACAAACAACAAAAACAGACGCAAAAACGTGGGTGTTGTGTCGATCAACTGCTAACGCTAAACTTTTGGATGTTATGGCGTCGACCAACAAATCAACACAAATAACGTGGGGCAAGCTCACGCAAAATGGATGCAAACAAAAATATTGTTTTATGCTAAATGAGTCTGAACAACGTAAATATATATAATAATTACGTCGGTCTAGCCAACACTAGACCGACGCAAATGTTAAATTTAAACAAAAATAATCTATTTGTGTTAGGTTGGATGGCAGAATTTTAACAATCACCAGAAATTAAAAATATATGCAGTGTTCAATTTTTTTATCCTCATATGAAACACTGATAATACTAATACTAGTAAAAGCTCCCTCGAACAGAGTGATTGAAAAAACTGTTCCAGTTTCATGCACAAATCCGTTTGGCTTCTGCTATGAAAATGAGAATAACTTTGCTATAATGTCCTGAAACAAAGAAAGTATGTAATCAAGTAACTTTGCTACAATTGTCACTTTATAGAATAAAACTTGAAAAAAATGGAAAAATAATACTTTGTCTTTTTGTCCTCAACCTTAAATCCTCAAAACAAACTAGTAATAACACAAAAATAGGGGTTGAGCAAGGTTCTATTCCAATGGACTTACATATGCCTAAGACGGAGTGATTTCTGGAAGGTTCTGTTCCACTGAGCCAACCAAAATATAAAAACCACGATGAGGGGACAGACCAAAAACGGAGTTGAGGAAGGTTAGGGACAAACGAAATAATGACGGTAAAAACCTACAAAAATTACAAAATGTGAAAACCTAAAAGTTAATACCCCGTAAAAATGGAGATTAAATAACAAAATAAAGAAATAAATTCAAAATGAAAATAAAGGCTTTACCTTCGTGACCCAAAACGAGAACAGTGACAACTATGGGTGAGAGAGGAGACGGTCAAAGAACTGAGTCAACCCAACTTCGACAATTACAGTGAGAGGAGAGACGAAACGAAGCTAAAGGACAAAATGGAGATGAAAGTCAACTGCAGAAGAAGGAAGCAAGTACAAAGAAGGAAGCAAGTACAGAGAAGAAAGGAATCAGTGAGCTATGCGACATAGACAATAGGGATAAGTAACCAAGTGCGGAGAAGAAGGGAACCTAAAGGCTTCTTGCGATGCAGTATTCTTGTCGCGACACACCTCACAGTGACAACGCTCGTACTGGAGTTCCTTGCAACGGTAAGTCTCTCTCGTGGTTGTGCCTCACGATGACTCTTTCACCTGCACCTCTCACGACGATGCCTCGTGCGAAAACGCCTCCTGTTGTCGCACCTCCCACAACAACGCCTTCATCGATCGCGCATCTCGCGGCTGAACCTCCCACGACCACGCTGCTGCAGTAACCATTCTAGGGTTTTATTAATTATTTTGGGCTAGGATGTGAATTGTAACTTAAAACCCAATTACCAATTTCTAATAAACAAGACGCACTCCTCCCTCAGCCTTCTATTGTTTAAACAGAGAATTTATTTTTTGTATTTAATTTCTTAAGTTTGTTTTCAAATATTATAACTTTAGAATTTATTCATTTTAAAAACATTTTATCATATGTAATGTGTATTATATTTTTTAATCACCACTTTATTAAATCATTAAATCATGTCAAATAACATTTTTATGAAATTCCAATCAATTACATAAAGATAAAATATTACTTATTTAACCACATTTTAGTTTTCTCTTGATGCAAAAATTCGATATATATTTTTTAATTACTATCTTTTTTCTTTCAACAAATTTTTAATAGACTGATCTTACTATGAATTTTATTTCTTTTTTTACTAATTTTATTTTAACTTTATTCATAAAATAGAATAGAACCAAAACTATTTTTTTATTTAAATAATAACACACATTTTTATTTTTATTTTATATTATTTTATATTTTGAAATAATTTTATTTGCCCGGACGAAATTGGTTGTTGACAGCTGCCCCTCCTTACTTAAATTTGACCAAATGATCTAAACTTATGAAGTTCAGATTATCTGAGTAAAAGATAAGTAAGGACAAAAACACTAATTTCGTTCGGTTATGAAAATAAAAGACAATAAAATAAATGTATAGATAGAGGCCGAGACCTTGTACTGAGACGAGAGGGTTGCGTACCTTAAACTCACCTTGTATTGAGATAAGAGGGTTGTAAATTTTGGATTTGAACTGACCTTGTACTAAGACGAGAGGGTCATTTTTTTCTTTTTTTTTTTATTTTGACCTTGTACGGAGACGAGAGGGTCGTAAATTTTGGATTGAAGTAACCTTGTACTGAGACGAGAGGGTCGTAAATTTTGGATTGAAGTGACCTTGTACTGAGACGAGAGGGTCGTAAATTTTGGATTAAAGTGACCTTGTACTGAGACAAGAGGGTCGTTGTTCTTCATTTTGACCTTGTACTGAGACGAGAGGGTCTTTTTTTTTCATTTTGACCGTGTACTGAGACGAGAGGGTTGTAAATTTTGGATTGAAGTAACCTTGTATAGAGACAAGAAGGTCGTTGTTCTTTATTTTGACCTTGTACTGAGACGAGAGGGTCGTAAATTTTGGATTAAAGTGACCTTGTACTAAGACGAGAGGGTCGTTGTTCTTCATTTTGACCTTGTACTGAGACGAGAGGGTCGTAGATTTTAGATTGAAGTGACCTTGTACTAAGACGAGAGGGTCGTTGTTCTTCATTT
>Ga0209700_109074_pt1 | contig 11956 bp, 11 predicted proteins | sample SiratroredBW_FD_187528 | JGI IMG/M metagenome (GOLD analysis project Ga0209700, IMG submission 187528) | Root nodule microbial communities of legume samples collected from California, USA - Siratro red BW (SPAdes) (version 2) | ecosystem: Host-associated > Plants > Roots > Nodule | place: USA...
AAAAAAAAAAAAAAAAAAACAAATACAAGACTCAAGAAAGGTCTAATATAAACAAATACAAAAAAATAATTACAAGGTCCGATAGAGGCCTAAAACCAAAAATTACATAAAAATACAAAAAATTTATTCTAGCTAGAAGCGTAGTGATCCTTAAGAAGGTTTAATCAATAATGTAATCAATATACATAGTATCTGCGTATTTTTAATGTAAAAGCAATGACAACTAACTTTAGATCATGGATTGGGCAATCTCTGTCAAGTATTCTTAGTTGCCTAGAAGCATATGCTATTATTTTCCTATCTTGCATAAGAACACACCTTAATCCTATTTTTGAGTCATCACTACAAATTGTCGATTTAGATTTAGCATGCGTAACATAATGACATATGTTAGTATCTTCTTAAGCTCTTGAAAACTATTTTAACATTTTGTTGTTCACTTAGAAATTTGGCCTTTTTGGTAAGTTGGGTTAACAACATAACTATTTGAGAAAATCTTTCAATCTTCTACAATAATTTGTTAAACCCATAAAACTACAAACTTCAGTCATTTTTAATAGTTCCTAGTTTATGATAGCTTATATTTTTGTTGGATCTACTGATACGCCTACCTTGGAAGCATATGTCATGTAAATTTCACGACTCCTAACCAGAGCTCACATTTAGAAAAATTTGGTATACAATCGCTTATCCTTCAAAAAAATTAAATAACAATATAAAGATGTTTCTCATGTCCCTTATGTGTCTTAGAATAAACAAGGATATCATATTTGAATATATTAAAAAATATTCAAGAATGGACCAAAAATCATGTCCATATAACTCATAAATACCTTAAGAGCACTGACCACGCTAAAAGGCATCACTTAATATTCAAAATGTTTGTACCTTGTCCTAACAATAATTTTCTATACATTGTTTGTTTTAACTTTAATATGGTGATATCCCAACCTTAAGTCTATTTTAGAAAATACAAAGTTATACAAGGTCTTAGGTCCTTAGTTGGGTTTGTGTGAGAGTGTTGGCTTGGTACTTAACCATTAGTTGCATAAATCATCACTCTTGAGGAGCTTAAAGATTCACATGTGTCAAAACTGGTTTTTCAGAAAAATAACTTGTACAGTTTTTTGTTGACAGACTATTCAATCAATTGAATGATTGAATCAATCGATTGAATTGTGATAGTTATTATTGTTACAAGTTGAATTTTGACTGAGTCTTCTAATGGTCAATTCAATCGATTGAATGGTTTATCCAATTGATTGAACAGGTGACAACTATGCTATTTAAGAACCAGTTTGCCTATATAAAGGAATAGCACGGTCTTTTTCAGTATCTAAGATTTTCAAAAAACATTTCATTGAGAATTCCTTGAGAGAAAAAGTGCCCTTTTAGTGCGAACACTTAGCTACTTTGCTTTTCACACAAGAAACCTTGAAGAAAGGGAATCTTGAAGCATTTCTTGAGTGAGGGTTTGCGACTTTGGTTCTGGACCAAAGCTAAGTCTTATACACCTGATCTTAATACATTTATATACTATTTAGTGTAGAGACATTGAATTGTTATTCATTGATTCATTCTGAGTTGTAATTTGTTGTGATTGTATTCAATTACTGGGTTTGTAATTGGGTTGTACAGTGAGTTTCTGCACAGGTTCATACTTGTTGAAGGATTCAGTGATATCATAAAAAAGAAAAGATTAGTATGTCATATTACGTAAAAATTACTGAATTTACAATTCTGAATAATAGAAAAAACCGTAGCTTCAATAATTTCATCTTCATAATTTTCTCACCACAAACAAATGCGTGGTAAATCATAAGAAACTTCAAATCATGAAAATTACAGATTGAATATTGTTAGAATATTATAATTAGAGAAGCAAATCAATAGAATATCGAGATAATCAAAGGAATATCAGAAAATATCAGTAAAAATATTAGAGAGATAATCAAGGGAGTATAAAAGAATATTAGTACAATATTAGAAAATATCAAATATATTTATTTAGAATAATTTCTATATTTAGTTTCCTAGAATTCTATATTAAGTGGGCTATTCTAAACAAAGAAAATTACATTCAAGAAAAACCTTCTTCCATGTTATCATATTCTTTGTTCATAGTTATTATATCCTTGTCTAACCGTTCCTAATCCTCGATACCATCGTAAGATGGTATTAGAGAAGGTGTTAGATTCTGAGAACTCAGAAACCAACATCATTGTTCTGTTACCCCTCACAGCCAAAAAACACAAAAGAACCAAAAAAGTTATTTTCAGATGATGAAATTGGCAACAACATGAATCAAAACCAGAATAACTCCTCAACCATTACTAATGAGCTAACTTTGCAAATGGCCTCGGGATTCAACAAACACAAACCAATCTTAACAATTTGTCAATTGGTTTCAAATTAAATGGAGATAATTATCCATTGACTCATGAAGAAAGCTATTGGTGGCAGAGAAAGAAGAGTCATCTGACAGGTATACCTCTGGCACCAGAAGAGATAAAACCAACACATGAAAAATGGGAAAAGGCAGACTAAATTGTCTTTATCTGGATAATTCAGAATATTAAGACTAGTTTGATAAACAATGTTTCTCAGTTCCCTACTGTCAAGGCTTTATGGAAGGGATTGGCTACTACCTATGGAAGCAGCACAGACCTGGTGCAATCTATGATTTATACCAAAAAGCAAACACACAGAGACAAGGACAGGATATCCTAGAGGACTTATGGAACAAATTACAAGCTATATGGATGACAATTGATAGAAAGCAACCAAACCCTATGAAATACTCAGATGATATTGCAACTTTGAACAAACTTAAACAAGAACAAAGACTATATTAGTTCCTAATAGGGATAAATGAAAAATTTGAAGTCATTAGAAGAGATGTTTTGATGCAACCCCTTCAGTAGAGTCCGCCTATGCTGCTGTCCGAAGGGAGGCGGCCCGACTCCAAATTCTAAAGCCTACCACCAGTAGCAAAGGGAACACATCATTAGGGGCGATCGGAATCTACCTTACCGTAAGAAATAGAGCCCTAGGACAACGACAAGGATGGAGTCACTCAGAAACCTTCGGACGACGTCTATCACAGCGAGACAAGGAAGACAAAACCCACCTCCACTATACTCATTGCTGAATGAAGAAACATACCAAGGAGACTTGCTTCAAAATAGTTGGTTATCCTGAATGGTGGGAAGATTCTAAACCAAAAAATTGCAACGCTGCCACCGGCGTGGACATCCCGCAGACCACCAGTAGCAATGGTGGTGACATCGGAAGTGAGGAAGAAGAAAAGTTGCAAGTCGTTCATGGAAGAGTCGCGATCACTCATGGAGAAAGAAGAGAGAGAGGAGGATACTAGCCTAGGAAAATTTGATCAGTCGACTTTTGATTATGGGGCAACTGACACCATCACCCATGACACTCATGATTTTAACAGTCTCTCCACATCTATTAAAACCCATATTGAAACAACCAGTGGAGAATTAGTTGCAGTCCAAGGAGGGGGCTAAATTGTTTTTTCAAAAAAATTAAAATTAGAAAATTGTCTCTATGTTCCTGCACTATCATCAAAATTAATTTCTATAAGCCAAGTTACAAAGTAGCCGAATTGTGTGGTTCTCATTTTTCCTACTTTTTGCCTTTTACAAGACATTCTTACATCATTGGGTGTGGTACTGAACGTGGAGGTCTTTACTATGTTGATGAGGTTGCTCACAAGGGACATGCCATGCTTGCTCACGTAATGGTTACAAGGAAACTCTGGTTATGGCATAGACGTCTGGGATATCCTTCATTTGGGTACCTTACGATTTTATTTCTTAGTTTATTTACAAGTACCACTGAGCCCATTAAATATGAAACTTGTATACGGGCAAAGAATCATAGAGTTACTTCGCCTCCTAACAACAATAGAGTCAATTCTTCTTTTTCATTAATACACTCTGATATGTAGGGCTCAGCTCCTAATTCCCATAATAATCAATTTCAGTATTTTGTGTTATTTGTAGACGATTTCTCTCTCATGACGTGGGTATATTTTCTAAAACACAAATCTAAAGTATCCGATAAGTTTTATAAATTCTATCAAATGATTCACACTTAGTTTGGCAAGAAAATCCAAGTACTTAGATCAGATAATGGTGGAGAATTTGTTAACAAATCAATGCAAGAGTTTTTCAGAGAAAATGACTTAATTCATCAAATTTTCTATCGAAACACACCCTAATAGAATGGTGTAGCAGAACTGAAAAATCGTAAGCTACTAGAGATGATTCGGGCCATATTTTTGACGCACAGGTTCCAACACGTTTTTTGGCCCGAAGCTGTCGCTACCTTGGCCTATCTTTTTAAGAGGCTACCCTCCTAGATCCTTAACCACAGAACACCTCTACAGATTCTAGCTACTCAGACTAATTCCCTCATGTCCAAATGTTACCACCACGAGTTTTTGGGTGCTTTGTGTTCATTCATATTCCCAAAGCTAATAGAACCAAATTTCATCCATGTGCTAAGAAATGTGTCTTCGTTGGATATGTTACACATCAAAAGGGGTATCGATGTTACAACCCAATCACTCACCATGTATATGTGACTATGGATTGTGATCTTTTAAAATCAGAATATTTCTTCAGTAGCCAACTTGATGTTCAGGGGGAGAAAACTAGTGAACCACCAAGTTGGTTAGGTAGCCTTAGTTGCCAAGAAACTGTTCCAAAAGTGCTAGTAGACGGAGCCAACGAGCATGTCTCTGTGAACGTGGGAGGGATTAACACAACCAATGAGGATCCTTATGAGAATGTCCAATAAGAGGTAAGCAATCTTCGCTCTACTAAGTTGTCTCTTGTTATGAATGAAGTCATTAACAATGACAGGTTAGCACCAGAACCAGAGCCTTTTACACTAGAGCCTTTCACACTTCCACCAAGAAGAAAGAGAGGGGTACCACCTAACCGATATTTTCCAGAACATGTTACTCAGAATTCCAGGTATCCTATGAAGATAACCAGAGAAGGAGTGACAGACATTACAAGAGCTTTTCTAGCTAAAGACATTCCCAAAACAGTTCATGAAGGCAGTAAGAAGGGCGAATGACAAGAAGCTATGAAAACAAAGAATCCTGTACAACATGACAGAACCAAGCTCGTTGAAGTGGACAAACACTTCATCAAGTAGAAGATTGAGGATAGCAGTATTGAGCTTCCATTTGTAAAGTCAGAAAACCAATTGGAAGACATTCTCACCAAAGTTGTTACAAGCAAAGCATTTACCCGTGTCCTTAGCAAGCTAAGCATTGGTGATCGCACTGCTCACCTTGAGGGGAAGTGTTAGAATATTATAATAGAGAAACAAATCAATATAATATCAGAGATAATAAAAGGAATATCAGAGAATATCAGTAAAAATATCAGAGAGATAATCAAGGGAGTATCAAAGAATATCTGACTGTTCCCATTTTTCATATACTGGTTCTATATCTTCTGGTGTCGAAAGTATACCTATTAGATCACTCTTCTTTCCTCTGCACCCGATAACTTTCTTCATGAGTATTGCTCACAATGGATAATTGTCTCCATTTAATTTGAAACCAATTGACAAATTGTCAAGATTGGCTTGTGTTTGCTGATCCCTAGGCCATTACGAAGCATATTTGCAATTTGCAAAGTTAGCTCATCAATAATGGTTAAGGAGTTATTCTGGTTTTGATTCATGTTGTTGCCAATTTCATCATCTGAAAATGACATTTTTGGTTTTTTGGTGTTTTTCGGCTGTGAGGGGTAACGGAAAAATGATGTTAGTTTATGAGTTTCCATGATCTAACACCGGTCTGATACCATCTTGCGATGGTATCGAGGGTTAAGAAAGGTTGAACAAAGTTGTGATAACTATGAACAAAGAATATAATAACATGGACGAAGGTTTTTTATTGAATGTTATTTTCTTTCTTTACAATAGCTCACTTCATATAGAATTCTAGTAAACTAAATATAGAAATTATTCTAAATAAATACATTTGATATTCTCTAATATTCTACTGATATTCTCCGATATTCCCTTGATTATCTTTGTTATTCTAATGATTTATTTCTTTGATACTCCTTTGATTATCTCTTTGATATTGTTACTAATATTCTCTCATATTCCCTTGATTATCTCTTTGATATTCTTATTGATATTCTCTGATATTGCCTTGATTATCTCTGATATTCTACTGATTTGTTTCTCTAATTATAATATTCTAACATGTAGCACCTAAATCCTAAATCTATTTATTTGGTGTGCGGTGTTAGAGTCTCATGAGTTGCAGAAAAGCTAATTTGAGAAAGAAAGAAGAAAATAAAAGAATCGATAGTTGAAAATGCAAAAAGAAAAGAAAGCAGGAGAATCAGTGAAGGAAACGACTTCAAACATTGGTGCTTCTGCCAAAGCTGGCTTGGAGAAAACCAAGGCCACTGTCCAAAAGAAGGTACCAAACATTTCTTTTTTCAATCATTTTATATATTAATGCTACTATCATATTATGGAACCAATAAATGTGATGTGGTATAACCAGGCAGAAAGGATGACAACATGTGATTCGGTGCAAAAGGAAATGGCTACCCAAAAGAAGGAAGCAAGGATCAACCAGGCTGAGCTGGACAAGGAGGCGGCGCGTCAGCATAATGCGATGGCCAAGCAGACGTCTACCTACTCCACCACCAGTGAGCATGGTCATCCCACGGGGTTCCACCAGACGTCGGCAATGCCAAGTCACAAGACTGGGCAGCCCCCGTGCAACATGACAGAGGGAGTGGTGGGCTCGTATCCCCTTGGAACAAATCGAGGCCCGGGTGGGACCACTACGGCCCACAATACCCATGTATGTGGAAACCCGTTAATTATGGGTATGATACTGGGGTACTTACACTTAAATAATCATGATTATATATATCATGAAAATTATTTTTCTTGTTTCTCTTCTTTTCTTCTAATCTTTCATAGAAGAAGTTTCTTCAATTTCCATAGAAGAGGTTATATATATATATATGTATATATTATCAAAGGGTATTAGGAACGATTTAATAAAGACAGTATAGTTGGTTTATGTTCCTTATTTTTCTTGTTTCTCCTCTTTTCTCCTCTTCCATAGAAGAGGTTTCTTTGATTTCCATGGAAGTGGTTTCTTTGATTTCCGTGAAAGAGGTTTCTTCGATTGTCGTGGTAGAGGTTTCTTCAATTTTCGTGGAAAGGTTTCTTCGATTTCCGTGAGAGAGGTTTCTTCGGTTTCCATGGGAGAGGTTTCTTCAATTTCGTGGGAGAGGTTTCTTCGATTTCCATGGAAGAGCTTTCTTCGGGTTTAGTGGGCAAGGTTCTTCGATCTCTATAAGATCGAAAACCTAGCTCCATGGAGCCATGGAGATTGAAGAACCTAGCCCAATGGAGATTGAAGAACCCAGCCCCATGGAGATCGAAGAACCCAGCCCCATGGAGGTTTCTTCGATTTTCATGGAAGAGGTTTTTTCGATTTCTTCGGTTTCCGTAAGATAGGTTTCTTCGGTTTTTGTGGGACAGGTTTCTTTGGTCTTCATGGGACAGGTTTCTTCGATCTCTATGGGACAGGTTTCTTCGATCTCCATGGGACAGGTTTCTTCGATCTCCATGGAGTTGGGTTCTTCAATCTCCATGGGGCTGGGTCTTCGATCTCCATGGGGCTGGGTTCTTCGATCTCCATGCGACAAGTTTCTTTGATCTACATGGGACAGATTTCTTCATCTCCATGGAGCTAGTTTCTTCGATCTTCATGGAGTTAGTTTCTCTGATATCCATGAGATCGAAAACCTAGCTCCATGAGATCGAAGAACCTATCCCAATGGAGAGCGAAGAACCGAGGCCAATGGAGATCGAAGAACCGAGCCCAATGAAGATCAATGAACCGAGCCCAATGGAGATCGAAGAACCGACCCCAATGGACATCGAAGAACGCAGTCCCATGGAGATCGAAGAACCCAGCCCCATGGAGATCGAAGAACCCAGCCCCATGAAGATCGAAGAACCCAACCCCATGGAGATCGAACAACCCTGTTCCATGGAGATAAAGTTACAAGAACAAAAGATATTAAAAGACATATTTTTTCTTGTCACATTCTTATCACAAACCAAGAAAGAAACCAAGAAAGACACAAGAACAAAAGATATGATCTTGTTTAAATTTTCTAAACATTTTCTATATATCATTTCACTCTATCTATCTACAAGATTAAACACAAACTAAGAAAGAAATCAAGATTAAACACAAACCAACAAAAAAACCAAGAAAAACACAAGAATGGTCTTGTTTAAATTTTCTAAACTCTCTCTATATATTATTTCACTTTATCTACAAGATTAAACACAAACCAAGAAAGAAATCAAGATTAAACACAAACGAAGAAAGAAAAAAAAACAAAAGAACAAAAGATACGGTCTTGTTTAAATTTTCTAAATACTCTCTGTATATCATTTCACTTTATCTACAAGATTAAACACAAATCAAGAAAGAAATCAAGGTTAAACACAAACGAAAAAAAAAAACACAAGAACAAGAACAAAAAATATGGTCTTGTTTAAATTTTTTAAACACTCTCCATGTATCATTTCACTCTATCTATAAGATTCAAAAGAAGATTCAAAAAAGTTTATCTTGCATGTTAATGCAAGATTACCAATGCAGATAAGTTTCATTTTGCAGGTTGATGGCTGCCAAACCTGTCATGGTTGAGAATGCAAAGATGTTCAAGAGAAAGAAGTGAAGAAAAAGATAATTACCCAAAGATCATGGGATTGACTCCTGAAAGCACGCTCCATGTTACCAGTTGAAAGAATTTACTTTGACTGGTACCTTCTTCGACTTATTTTGAATCCAGAAGCAATAAAGGTTTTATTTTCTGCAGTTCAAGAAGATGCGAGGGAGCAAATTTATGATAAAATAATTTATCACAAAATAGTAAACATTCTAGATTTTAAGCATGCTATGGATTTGTTTAAATTATTTTTTTATAATTATACGGACATATATTTAATTCTTTTATATAAGTTAAATAAAAAAATATTTAAATTTAAAATAATCTACAATATATTTATTTAGAATATGCACAGTTCACTTTGAAATTTATATTAGAAAAACAATTTAAAATTTTTAAATTTAAATTGGAATGTTGCCGTTGTTAAATTTATTTTAATTAAAGCATAAATAGTGAATCTACATACAATTTATGCTCCCGGGTAGAAAGTTTGGCTCCAGTTTGGCGTCATATCTGTTTAATTAAAATTTATTTTAATTCTACGCTAATCTTGGCAGTGGCATGGGAACCAAAGCTTGCAGCAGGACCAGGGGAAGGCTCCATTCGACTAGGAAAACATCAAAACCCATGAAACCAAAAATTCTTAAAATCAAACCTTGCTTGGATTTCTTCAATCCACCATTGGAGTTGAAACCGAGTTTGAGCCTTCCCCTCTTACGAGTATCCATCGATCGAGATTCGGAAGAAAAGGTGAGTTCTAGGTATAGAAGATTGAAGGGAAAACCTAAGCTTACAATTTATCCAGAAACGAAAGGAAGAAGAAAAATTGATAGAAACTGAATGACGAAAAACCCTAACCCTAGGAGTGGTGATCCTGGAAGAGGGGTTTTGCAACAACAAAATATATAGAAAGGAAAGAGTTTTGATGAGGCCATAAATGAATAAAATGATAAAGATTGAGAAAAGATAATATTTTTATCCCTTGTAATTTATATAAATATATTAAGTTGATGATGTTATAAATTAGGTTTAAATCTGGGTTGAAGTTGTTCTGACATTCACGTGTCTCCTCACATGACAATATTGATTATTGATGTGGTCACTTTATATATATTTTATTTTTTATTAAATTTCATATTATATATGTATAAATTTTTTTATTAAAAACTTCCTCAAACAATTTCAAAGTCCCTAAATAAAAATATAAAAAATAACTGAAAGAGCCAGAACAAAATGATACCAACACAATTTCTAATAAAGCATTACAAATAAAACTAACAACAACACATGTATACTCTTGCTGCTTCCTTTAATTCATGAATTAATTCACCACTTGAAAAATAATACACGTTTTCTAAAATTTAAGAATGTTATTGTCCTGCATGAGCAACAACTTATATAAAATTTATAGATTTTTCAAAAAGTTCTTTGCTAGCAAAATATCATAGTAGAATATAAGAATATAATGACTACATGAATTTTATGATCTTTAATGTGAGAGTCTTTCTTTTAATTTTTATTTTATTTTTATTTTAGATCTTATTATGATATATATTTTTAAAATCTCTATTTGTTTTTTTAAAATTTATGAGAAGCATTTTATTTATTTATTTATTTATTGATGGAAAAATAATTTTAAAATAAAACAGAATTTTTAATTCTTACAATTTCAAATTTTATTTAATACTTCAAGTTTTAAATCTCATCTTAGCATGTTTTGATCATAGAATAGAAGTATTAGATCAAGTAAAATATTAATACAAATAATCAACATCATGACAACTAACTAAATAACTTAACGAATTTTTTTCAAAATAGCAAAGTTTGATTATATTTTACTCAAATAGCATATTGACAAATAATTAACAGTTCATAATTCGGTTTCCATGATTTAGTGTTTTTTTGTAAAAAATAGTCTAGAATTTAGTTATGAAATTCGAGATCTGAACTTGTTTTTTTTTTATTTAAAAATGCATGAAATAATTTATAATTTTATATTTTTAAAATGTAAGTAATAAAGAAATTGGTTTGTAAAATATATTTTAAATACTTATTTATAAAAAACTAATTATTGGATATAATAATTCAGAAAAAATTATTTTAAACACATATATTTTAAGCAATAATTATTTAGAAAAATATGTAAATAGAAAAAAATGGTAACAAAATTAACATTTACAAACTTTGAAACAAATTATTTTTGTAATTTTGGTTTAGAAAATTTCATAAGAAAAGGAAACAATTTTTTTTAAAAAATGGTGAAAAAGTTTTTTATATAATTTAAATTATTGATTTATGAATAATAAATATGATAATTAAAATATTTATAAATGTAATAATTATTTTTGTAAATAGTTATCTAAAGAAAAGTAATAATTTATAAAAATATTGTTTTATAAAGAACAGTATTCCCTATTTTTAATCCTTATTTTTATTACCATAATTATTTTAATATCTATGTGTATGATTAAAAATAAATTTTGAAATTATATGAATAAAAAAATAAAAAATTGACTCAAAATAAATTTTGATATATGATTTATTTTCTAAATAATTATTTCTTAATATATCTAGATTTTAAAGTTATTAATTTTTAATATATTTATGTCTTTAAAATATTTTCTCTCAACATAATTCCCTTTTAAACTTTTATTTTTTAAATATGTGCTTTTTTTTACAATTTTATTCACAATATTTAGATTTTAAGATAATATTTTTTTAAAATTTTAAAATTATTTTTCCTTTATTTTTAAATAAAAATAAAAAGATTAAAATCTCCTTTACAATTCAAATCTTTATGAAAATACATCAAATCATGTTCAGAATCCAGTTTAAGCTATACTATTAGAGTAAAAAAAGTTAAAATGTGTTATTTTGAAAAGTGTTTATATTTTCAAAAATTACACACACAACTACTGAGTATACGAATATATATATATATATATGGTGCAAATATTACAATGTTATGTTTTTATTTTATATTTAAATTTTTATTTTAATTTCATATCATATGTATATGAGTACTATACTATTCATGAAAATGCTACACCAAATCATAATACTGCATAAGAATAACCATATACCAAAGACTCTAAATTTTAAAAATTATAATAGTAAATAAATTAGTTTATTAGCGAAGCAGCATTTCCTCAACGAAAAACCCAAATAAATGCAGTAAAAAA
>Ga0209700_109075_pt1 | contig 11952 bp, 4 predicted proteins | sample SiratroredBW_FD_187528 | JGI IMG/M metagenome (GOLD analysis project Ga0209700, IMG submission 187528) | Root nodule microbial communities of legume samples collected from California, USA - Siratro red BW (SPAdes) (version 2) | ecosystem: Host-associated > Plants > Roots > Nodule | place: USA...
TTGTGATTGTATTTTTTTATTAAATTGATATTGGAAGAAACAATTATAATACATTATAAAATTATTATTTGAATTAAAATTTGTATTTTTCATTTGTTAAAAATATATCTAAATAATTAATAGTAAAAATAAAATAAAATTGTTGAAGTATTTTTGTAAATAAATATTAATTAAATGGTTTAAAAATTTTAAATAAAATTTAATTTATTTGTGAATTGTTTTTAAATGTTATGTTTATTACTTAAAAGTTGTTAATTATTGAATGATGCAATACAGGTTGAACATAAAGAGAAAAATAAATATATTCACTAAATAGTTTAGTTAATGATACACAAAAATAAACACTTTGTGGAAATCAAACATAAATTTTATCTTTATCAAAACTCAAATTTTATCTTTATCAAAAACCAAATTCTATTTTTATCAAAAATTAAAATTTTTCTTTATCAAAAATCATATTTTATCTTTATCAAAATTTTATTTGATTTTTGCCATTAATTATTCAGATATTTTTTAACAAACTAAAAATATAAATTTTAATTCAAATAATAATTTTATAATTTATTATAATTTTTTTCTTCCAATATCAATTTTAATATAAAAATACAATCACAAAATTATTATCATTTATTTGAATATAATTTATTATGCCAAATTTAGATTTATTATAAAATATAAAATAAAATAATTTATCATTTTTTTCTATTATAATTAATTAGTTAAAAAGCCTGTAAAATATTTCATTTTATTTTCTCTGTATTCTTTTTTTAAAAAAATAATTTAATTATTTTTATATTATTTTTTATCTTAATTTTAATAAACTAATAATTACAGTTTTTAATAACTATTATAGAAATTATAGAAAAAAGAATGTTATTACAGAAAATAAAAAAGTGTTATTTCAAGAATTAAAGAATAAAAAATATTATTAAAAGAACTGAAAATTAGAAAATGTTATTGAAGGAAATAAAAAATAAAAAAAATGTTAGTGAGTTAAAAAATTGACGTGATGATTCATGATATATTATAATTATAAATATTGATGTTATATATATATATATACATATATACATATATATACATATATATATATATATATATATATATATATATATATATATATATATATATATATATATATATATATATATATATATATATATATATATATATATATATATATACATATATATATATATATATACTAGATTAATTCACTTTACCCTTATTTGTTTGTTTTGTAATTATTATAATCATACTTGACATAGAAGTGAATGATATTGCACATTAAAATAGAACTTCAAAATAAGTATAGGAGCTTTACCTTTTATTAACATAGAAGTTTTATGTTTTATTCTTTTAATGATTTTGAAAAAACTCTGTATAAAGTTATGACTCTCTATTCATGCATTATTGTATTGCACTCACACAATCAAATTCATGAAGTAACTTTTAATTGCCTACATGCTTAAAATATTTTTTAACAAATTTTTTACATTAATATATTATTAATATATTAACTATGTTATTTTCAAATAAATTTTGTAAATTAAGCTTACGATGATATCGAGAATTAGAAAAGATTAGACAAAAATATGATAACTATGAACAAAAATAAACATAAAATATAATAACATAGAAAAAGATTTTTCTTGAATGTTTTATTTTTTTTTTTACAATAGCTCACTTAATATAAAATTTTAAAAACTTAAATATAAAAATTATTCTAAATAAATACATTTGATATTTTCTAATTTATATTTTTGATATTAAAAAGCAAATTTACAAGTCTAAATGATACCAAAGCTTCTTCTAATCATTCTAAAAGATTTGTAAAATTGTTTAAGCGTCATGAGATACTTCAAGAATTCAAAAAGCAATTATTTGTAATGATAGCACCTTTTTTCTTCGAATAAGTTATATTTATAATTTTAAAATTCTTATATATATGAATATGATGTAAAGTTCCCATAACTTAGTGCAGAAGTAATATTTATAAACCTAAAGTTTGGTTAACTAGATTATGCTAAAACATACCTCTTTATCCTTACTTCTTAAACTTATTTTCAAAATAAATTTGAGGGATGACCTTTTTCTTATAAGAAAAAAAATGAAATAAAAAGAAAATTAATGAATATAAAAAATAAAAAAAATTGAGACTTTTAATTTTATTTTAAAAAATTAAATAGTTCATCCATATGAAAATATAGAGGTAAATAATAATAAATATTTTATTAATATTTGTCCATAATCAATGGTATATTTAATATGATTAATTATGTTGTTAATCTTTTTAATATTTACAACTTATTATTATAATAAAATATATTATTAAAATAGTAAATAAAAATTAAAAACATTAACGATAAATATTTTTCACTCTTACCCTTGAAACAACTTTATTTATCCTAAACCCTAACAACTTTATTCCTTTAATTTTCTTCCTCTTATTCAAACAAAATAAAATTAAACATAGATTGGTGAGTGGCAAGGGAAATAACATTCTTTCCAATTTGAATAATGTGACAAAAATAGAGTCCTTTTAATATGAAACGAAATTAACCTTTTTTGTCTACGCTTGTTTTTGTTATTTATGTAATTTTTTATACATATTTTTTCTTTCTACTTTTTATACAAATAAACAAGAGATTTTTTTTTTCTTAACTTGCATTCCTACTAAATAACTTAAAAATAAACTCATTTTCTATTCTTATTTCTTCTACGTTCACTTTTTCTTTCTACTATGTTTTATTGTTATTTTTTCTATAAGCCAACCGAACATGAAGGACCCAATAGTCTCAATACACGAATTTACATTCGAAAAGAAAGGAACATAGACTGAACTTTTCTTTTTAATATTCTGCTTGATTTCATTTCCTGCTTATGCACTTTGTTTGCACAATTCAAGTTCAATAAAATCAATCTCCTTTTATATATCTCAACACCAGGTAAAGTAAAAAAAATATTGAAACCATAACACTAAACCAATAGAAATTTATGTTCTTATAGGAACATGACAAAACGAAATTCAAAATTTGCTTCAATAAAAACATCAATCCTCATAGCAAAATGTAACAGCTTAACGCTTCTTAGAGACACCAACAGTTTTACCCCTGCGACCAGTTGTCTTGGTATGCTGACCTCGTACACGAAGACCCCAGTAGTGCCTCAAACCACGGTGATTTCTGCATAATAGTAACAAGAATAACTCATTTCAAGTTTTATTACTAATAATATGCAGATGCACACACATACACAACTCAACAAGGGCACAATGACACCATGCTCAGGGAATCACATGGTCATGTCTGTTAACATTTTCTAAACAATTTCCTACACAAACCCGTCATGGTAAAACTATTTATGTAACAAGAACACCAAATATTGTCCACGTTTAACAGCCACATAAATTATTCAATCGGTCAGAGCAGAAGTTACTTCTGAACTGGCAAGCATGAGCCGTGTGAAGCTATTTTACACAGTTGGAAAAGAGAAACATTCAATATCACAACATGAATAACCACCAATCACACCTCCATCATATATTACAACATGATTATTAACCTATCAAGAGTATGCAAGTAACAGGATTTTGAGAGACTAACTATCCAAGATCAGTATATGAATATTTAATCATTATAATCAGTTCTTTGCACTAATTTTTGACGTTCAGGTGTTATTAGTGATAGCTAGTAACAATCAGAAAACTACTTGACAAATACTTCCTTTAAAGTATATATCCAGTCCTAGAATAACCAAATCTTGCATTCAGTCAGATCAATAAGAATCATTCTTCACTATCAAAATGATTGGCAAACAGTTAAACAATCAAGAACAGATGAAGACGATCAACAGCATAAATCCAAATTAAAACGGAAAAAGAGAAATATATCAGAACGCTTCATTACATATTTAATCAGAAAATGATTCATTTATCACACATATCAATGGGATGACATTTTAGCCTCTTGAGCTTCTCTTCATATTCAACTTATTTTATATAATTTGGGGATAGATGATCTGTAATTGTCAACAAGGCTTTGTCTACAGGGGCTTGTTTTCAACAAAATGAACAGCACTCAACACTAAGGGGTACCACCGTAACTTTTATCGATATCAAATGGCTAGAACTATACTGAAAACCTTCATTCCCAACCCAATAGAATGAGAAATCACCCCTTCTAATAGAAAGACTTCTTCAACCAAGGTTCAAAAACTCACCTGATTTTCTTCAACCGCTCCAAATCATCCCTCAACTTCATATCCAGTGCATTTGAAACCACCTGAGAATACTTCCCATCCTTGTAGTCCTTCTTTCTATTCAAAAACCAATCCGGGACCTTGAATTGCCTTGGGTTGGCAACCACAGTCATAAGATTATCTAACTCGGCAGCACTCAATTCACCAGCCCTGAAAACACACCAAAAAAATTCATAAAATTAAAATCCAACCAAAAAGTGAAATTAAAAAAGAACATTCGAATAAAAACATCATCAAATTAAAGTAGAAACAAAACTTATGTAAATAAAAAAAAAAAAAATAACAAAGGTTTGTAACCATCACAGGTTCTCGATCTAATTATCATCAAAGAACCAAAGCAATTAAAGACTGGCATCTAACTTTTGTAAGGAAAAATAAAACTGACAAACCCATTTAAGGATCCGACCAAAATGAAAGGCTAAACATGAAATCTACTTTCTGCATAGCAAATGCAGCAAATTCTCAATTTGACCCATTACGTGTAAAACATTATGGAATTGGTCACTCTAACCGTTATTTTCCTAAGCACATCTCCGTTGGATCTTATAAAAGGTACCTCTCTTTGGAGCATGCTAGCATAACATAAAACATAATACCAAGGTTTAAATCACAAGAATAAAAAATTACTTTTTTAATCTTAAAAGCAACTCTTCTCCTAAGAAATTCGGAGAAAAATATTTTTTTTAAATGAAATCTTAAGGATGATACGATACAGCGCCAACAAAAAGTAAATTAAGCCCTTCTGTTATGAATCTTGCGATGGAAACGACTTTAAACATTCTTAATTTGGTCTGCATACATACACACTTTTAATCTGATCCCTATACCTGTAGGATATTCAATACGTTTTTACACACATAAGAACCAATTTAACAAAATTTTTAGGAATGACAACAAATTAAGAATTCATTAGACATATACAGACTAATAAATAAAGCATATATTAAGAAAAAAAAAAAAGGGTTGATGAAAGCGAACCTCTTGTTCATGTCGACATCGGCTTTTTTGCAGACAATGTTAGCGAATCGTCTGCCAATACCTTTGATAGAAGTAAGAGCGAACATTATGTTCTGCTTACCATCTACGTTCGTGTTCAGCACACGCAGAATGTGCTGGAAATCCTCGTTTGCCACCAGAGACTGCACTCGAAACCATATCAAAACTCAATTCTCCAAACACATCCAAAAAGATACCATTTTGAAATTGGAAAAAGAGAAAAACGCATATTTTGAAAGATGGGACGGTACCATTTTCTTCGCAGAAGCTCTTTCCCTTTGCCGATGAGGGATTTGTATAGTAGGGTTTCTGCGTTCTGTACTCTCGCTGTTATTGTGGCTCTTCCTCACTCAATTTTATTCACTAGGGTTTTCACGCAGAGCAGGGAGAGACAAGCGCAATGACTCTTTTGCCCTGGAAGAATGCATGCTTACTTTAATATTAAGAAATAATAAAAATAAAAAAATAAAAAATAAACTTAATCAAGGTTTTAGCCTTTACAATTCCGTTGTTATCCTAAATATTTTAAAAAATTATTTTTTAACTTTAAAAATAAATTTTGCTTTCTTAAATTTAGTGGAGTAAAACCTATTTTAGACCTTCAAATTTTAAAATTAAAAAAGTATTTTTCTTTTTAATTTTGAGGACTAAAATGTTTTGTTATTTTATTTGAAGGATCATAATTGCATTTGTTTCAAATTTTAAAGATTAAAACTGTAATTAGGAAAAATTAAAAATACACTTAATTTTACTTTTAATTTTTTCAATAAATATTATTGAAAAACGAGTAACATTAATGGAATGATTTTTATATTTTATTTTAAATTTTATTTTAAATTTTGATAATAGTTTAGAAATCTGTGTAGAGATTTGTTACGCGAGAAGCAGTTTTTGCGTTATATAGTGAATATTTTGTTATATTTTGGGTTATATAGTAAATATTTTTGGAGTTGTGGTGGGTAAAACACTTACCAAATATTTTGTTCAAAACTGAATTTCGGTATTTTTCTCAAACAGAGGTAATCTTTTTTAGTATTATCTAAAATAAAAAAAATATTTTTACTTATTAAAATAGACAGATCGTATCAGTTAAAAATAAAATTGTATATAATTGATATAACGTGAAAATCGTGTCAGGATCATTCTACATTTCACGTTTTTGCTGGCAATTGTTAAAAAAATAAAATACCATGAGATTTTATATACAACCAACTGGACGTATTTCGTAATTATTTCTTTTATACTAAATATTTACATTGATCTATTATGAAGTTCCTTCCTAAAAAGATAAATATTAGAAGGAGATTACTTGTAAGTAATCGATGATTATACTTTAAACACTAATAAAGGGAGAAACAAAATTATGACAAATAATTTTAGAAAGTGTATAACACAGAGATTTAGAAGAAAATCATATTAGATAAGTACAATTTTTTTAATTAAATGAAATTATGTCCAATAATTCATATAAGGTAGATACATTAATACAAAGTGGACTTTTATAATCCACATTTCCCTCTTTAGAAGTAGTTATAGTGCCACTTACAGCTCGGATATTAGCTTGTTGTGAATATATTAATAAAACAATATGTATAAAAGATTAAAAATATAAATTTCATAAACGCTATTTATTGAAGTACAAACACTGTTAATTAATATATATATAACTCATCACTAACAATAAAAGTAAGAACGAATTTAAAATTAAACACAATAAAAATAAATATATTAATTTAAATAAAATAATAATCATAAATTTAATCCACTTAATTATTTAACAAATTAATTAATTCATCATTTTCTACAAAACATGAACTTTTAATGCATGAGTTTTTGGGTTTTTTTTCATCATTAAATAGAAATTGTTAAAAAAATAGAGGATACCAAAGCAATTTAAAAGGAAACACATTGCATTGATTTTCTTTTAAAAGAACAAAATAGCTTTAAAAACAATACATATGCAATTTCTATTAAGTTGCTAACACAATCACTTAATAGACAACTGATTAATTAAAGGATCTCAAAAACCAATTGAGACTAAAATATAAATACAATTTTTATTGGAAATAAAAAAATTAAAAGTAAAATATACAAATTTATCGAAGATAAAAAAAATGTCTCTGCTCTTACTTGTAACGAATATTATCTCTAATAAAGAAAAAGAGAAAATATAGAAGACTAGATGAGACAATGAAAATGGTATTTGAATTGAAACATATTACAATAAAGCATTTATAGGCTATAGAAAGAGTCAAAAACTAAAACAATAACTATAGATTTTATGCTGCAATGATCTCTATCTTTGGTTCAAATTCAACTAGTTGCTTTGTACCATGTCTTTATAACACTGTATAAAGTTGACATTTGGGAAAAAAACTTGCTAAGCATATCCTTTTGATTCTTAATGTGTAAATCTTTTCTACTGCAACTTTACCGATAACAATGAGTATCTCAAATAATTAATTTGATATCTCATGTCAATGTGTTTGGTTTTGCCATGATAACAATACTGTAGTTAAAAAAAGAAAAAGAAAAATAAGAGTATCTTGTGGATGACCAAGTTCATTTAACTAAAAGTACAAAACTAAAAATAACCTCTTTTCTCACCTTTTAATGTCATAAGATATTTTCATTTGAGTTGTAAATAATGTAATAATATATCTATTGTTTTCCAACTGATAACACCAATACATACATTAAAAATATAACTACATAGGTCAAGGTCACCATCATACTTTGAGTCACATAAAACTTACAACATTATCTGTTATAGTTTTTGTCTAACAATCCATCTCATAACATTAGGATTATGCATATACCAACTAACGATGCTAACATCATATGCTAAATCAGGTTAGTGTATATCATTACATACATAAGGTTATAAATTGCACTAGCATAAGAAATGCTTGATATTTTCTCCTTTCTATCTCTAGACAAAGTTTTGAAGTTAACTTAAAATGTGTAGCAAGTGAGGTAAAAATATGTTTGTAATTCTTTATATTAAACTTTTACCCTTTCAATATGATGTTTTTTATTTTTTGATAAATTTTCCTACCTGACAATCCTTATTCATGGTAAGGAATTTCTCAATAGTCTCAATCTCTTCATATAAAACTCATTATTAAGTTGGATTTCCAACTTCTCAAGGACTTGTTACATGACTTAATCGACCTAAAGTAACATATAGATTAAAGATTCATTTGAAAATTCTCTAAAATAAACACAATCATCCCATTGACTCTTAGAATAATTTTACCCAAAGATAAAAGAATCAAATCTTTTATACTACTATGGAAGAGCTTGCTTAAAACTATATAGATTTTTTTATCAAAAGACAAACTAAGTGCTCCTTATTAGTAAGGACAAAATCCCGCAATCTACTTCATTCAAATTTCTTCTTCCAGCTCTTCATGTAGAAAAATGATCTTAACATCAAGTTGCTCTAATTTCATGTCATATAAAACAACAAAAGCAAGCTAAGTGCATATAGAGGTAACACATATTAGATGAGAAAATCTCCTTATAAGTTTTGGCTAAAACCTTTCACAACTAATTATACTTTGCATATAGTATATTCAACAACACTTTGCATTTGATACAAATCATAAAAATTGCAAGATACAAATGACAATTCGTTTCAAAAATCATCTTTCACGATACATATCGATAGGTGAATAATTTTATAGCTTGAATCATTACATGAATCAAATGAATTGAACTAGAATTGTGTGATCCACAATTAATTTCAATTACACATGATTCATAGTGATATATACATTTCACGAAGCGTCACATACGGGAAATAAAAAATCCCGACAAACAAAAAAAATAAAACAAACAGTCACACATCTTTGATAGAACCTTTTACCTATAAATTGAAAAGGGAAAGAAAGATGAAAAGAATAAGGAGGTGGAGAGAAGCACAATAAAATTAGCAAAACAAATACAGTGGAAGCACGGGAGAGAAGAAGCATAGTAGAGAAGAGAAAAGAAGAAGCCCATACCAAAAGAAGAAGAAAAAAATTCAGTAGAAAAAAGAAATAATAAAAGAAGCTTACCGGAGATAGAACCAGTGGAAAGGAATTTGGAGAACAAGTTTGCATCTGCAAAGCTAAACCATATGCTCATACCTTTTAGATACTTCTAGAGTTTGTTTTTTTTAGAATGCAACGGGGACAAGTTTGCATTTGTAAAGTTAAACCATATGCTTATAGCTTTTAGATACTTCTAGAATTTGTTTTCTTTTAGAATGTAGTGGGATACCATACTATCATATATGTATCAATATTATTATAATACTTAGGAGAAAAGTTCTTTTTTAACTGTGCGCCATTTAACAACCGTGACATAGCAGGGTATGTCTATGTGATAAAGGACAAATCTGTAAATTCAAGGCTTAAAAGGTAGTGATAATATGACAAAGTTTGCAGAGGAATTTGAATCTCGAAATGGTGGATGAAATGGGTGAGATTGTGAAATATGGATATAATTTGGAAAAGAATTCATGTATCAAAAACCATTTTGAAGAGAATTAAGTTGACATATTGGAGACCATTTTGAAGTATATTGGAGAATATTATTATAGAGGGGTTCACATATTAGACACCATTTTGGAATGCTCTCAAAATCTAATTTAAACTTCATAAAGCAAATGTTACTTTCTATAAAACAGAATCACACACCACACCAGAGATACCAATCGGAGATGCACCCAATGAAAGTGAAAGAGAAAAAGTGCAGAGCAAAACAATGGGAAAGAGAAAGTGGAAAATGAAAAAACACATTACATGCTAAATTTAATGACCAACTCTTCAACTCTCTTAAACCCACCAATGAAATAAAAAAAATCATTTTTTAGTCATCCTTATTATGGGCTTGTATGCCACATATCACACTTTCAATCTTAAAAAGTAGACATCTTGAAATAAGTAAGTTCTCCTGTCTATACTTATACATTGTTTAAATACATTATGTGACAATATAGTAATATTTTTTAACTTTTAATGTTTATTATATTTTATCAATATATTCCATTTTTATATACAATATTAATTATTTGTTAGTGATTCTTTTGATTTTTTTTTAAATTGCATTTTAAAATATATTCTTGTATTTGTTTAATTTTGTTATTTTTATTTTTTATATGAAATTATTTAAGTTTATGTTTATTTTATTTTATACATATAATTATTTAAGTACTCTTTTTATATAAAATGATTTAAGTACTTGTTTACTTATGATTAAGATTGTTTAAGTATGTGTTTATATAATTTTTTTTTATATATATATAATTGTTCTTGCATTTGTTATTATATTTTTTGTTTCTTTCTTTTTCTTTCTTCCCATAAAAGTGATTTTTTCAAAGATTTTGTTTACTTTGTTCTTATAGGAAAAAAAAAAATAGTCATGGTTTGTTTGATTTTATTGGTAGAGGTAATGAGTGAGAGAAAGCGAAGAAAAAATAAATATTACATAGAATGATTGTGAGATGAGAGTGTTTCTTCTCATAAGTACTTTTTTTATATAAAATTATTTAAGTTTGTGTTTATTTTATTTATTTGTATAAAATTATTTAAGTTCTTAATTTACATTATTATATAAGAATAGGATTGTTTAAGTATATGTTTATATTTTTTTATATGTAGTTGTTCTTGCATTTGTTATTATATATTTTTCTCTATTTTTTATAAAAGTGAATGTTTCAAAGATTTGTTCTTTTAAAAAAAAATCAGTTATTATTTGTATGATTTTATTAGTAAAGGCAATGAGTCACACAAATCGAAAGAAAGAAATAAATATTACATAAAATCGTTACTATAGTTTTATTTTCTATATAAAATTATTTAACTTTCTATTTATTTTATTTTTTATGTAAAATTATTCAAGTACTTGTTTTACTTTATTATATAAAAATAAAATTGTTTAAGAATATGTTTTATATATATTTTTATTTTTTATATACAATTGTTCTTGCATTTGTTATTATATTTTTTGTTTCTTTCTTTTTCTTTTACGAATTTTTATTTTGTTCTTTTAAGAAAAAAGGTTAACTATTGTTTGTTTGATTTTGTTAGCGGAAACAATGAGTGAGACAAAACTAAAGAAAGAAATCGATATTACATTAAATAATTGTAAAAGAATTATCTGTCGTAATTATTTTTTTATATAAAATTATGTAAGTGTCTGTTTATTTTAGTTTTTTTATATAAAATTATTTAATTACTTGTTTTACTTTATTATATAAGAGTAAGATTTTTTTAAGTATATGTTTATATAATTTTTTTATTTTTTATATATTAATTATTCTTGCATTTATTATTGTACTTTTTGTTTTTTTTTCTATAAAAGTGAATTTCTTAAGAATTTTGTTTATTTTGTTCTTTTTAGAAAAAATCAGTTATTATTTATTTAATTTTATTGGTAGGGACAATGAGTCAGATCAAGGGAAAGAAATAAAGAAATATTACATAAAATCGAGAGCATTTCTCTCACAAGTATTTTTTTATATAAAATTATTTAAGTTTTTTTATTTTATTTTTTATATAAAATTATCTAATTATTTGTTTTACTTTATTATATAAGAATAAGATTGTTTAAGTATACGTTGATATATATATATATATATATATATATATATATATATATATATATATATTTTTTTTTGTTTTTTTTTTTTTATTTTTTTTTTTTTTT
>Ga0209700_109077_pt1 | contig 11949 bp, 9 predicted proteins | sample SiratroredBW_FD_187528 | JGI IMG/M metagenome (GOLD analysis project Ga0209700, IMG submission 187528) | Root nodule microbial communities of legume samples collected from California, USA - Siratro red BW (SPAdes) (version 2) | ecosystem: Host-associated > Plants > Roots > Nodule | place: USA...
TATATATATATATATATATATATATATATATATATATATATATATATATATATATATATATATATATGTATATGTATATTTTACAAACTCTTTTCCAAAATAAATGGGATGTGAGTTAAAAAATTGATGTGAGGAAACGTCGTGTTCCATGCTCACTATTTCCAAACTCAGGTAGGTTCATGAAGCAGCTAAAGAAAGGACATCAGCAAATTAAGTCCTCTGTAACATATACGATGTCACTAGCTGGGTTTCTGGCTTCTTCACCATGAGTCCATCACTCCAACAGCGAGACTTGTTACCAAAAACTAATAGCAGGTCGAAAGGTCCTAATTACTGGGTAAATCTGGCTGGCAGTACTGGCATTTTCAGACTTCACTCTGAACAGCTTCAATTCCTGGTGCCAAAATGAACCAGCCTGCACACAGAATTTTGAGAACTACAGAGTTTCAATGTCCACATGAACCCCAGCAAGCACAGGGAGGAAAATTCTGCAGATAGCATAAGGATAGGAAGCTTCTATACAACAAATTTAAAATACCGAAACATATTTTCATTTCCCAGTTGTTAAATTCCCTATGTAATAAGAGGGTAAGTTGCTAACATCTCGTCGCAGTTCATATTATCACTCTCCAAAGACGCTAGCAAAGTCAGCATGCATTGAGTTGCCTTTCTTCTGTGTGGACAAGCCATGGAAAACATAACATGAATCAATAAACAATTATACAATTGAAAACATTGTTACGTGGTAATATTTACTTTGAAAGAAAGATACTGGACAGTTCAGTGATATACCTACATAGATAATAGATCCTCAAACTTATCTGCGTCTATGGAGCCTAGGTATAAAACAGTGAATAGGAGGGATAGGAAATTTTCATTGACCGAAAGAAAGCCTTTCACTGATATTCTTCAGACTGCAGACCTGATAAATATACTCATTCTTTTGAAATTCCAAAAGCTTTCATGAGGAAAGCATACTCATAAGCTGTTTCGTCACATTGGGCATTGCGACCACCTTCGCCAAAATGCCCTCCTATCATACTTGTTTTCATGATGACATTAAGAGAACAATGAGGGCAAGTACTATCTCGTACTTTAGCAACCCATTTAGCACCTTCCCAAACTCCAACCCTGAGATGAATGTCAAATACTAACATCAACATTATTGAAGCGATTAGAAGTTGCTAAATGCATAATTAGGGTGTAAAATAAGCATGTCAATAATATTGTGTGTGTAGATGATTAGCAAGAATAAGATTGCCTTGAATCATTAAGTGCTGACGTAACCAAAACTGAAGGAAAACAACTGCTTGGAGGAATGTTGTCATAAGGAGAATAACTAAGAATGGAATCCAGATTTGATTGTAACTGAGGATTTCCAAATTCTTCATAATCTAAAACTGTGAGGGGTAGACTGGGATCCAACAATGTGTTGCATATATCAAGAAATGGTACCTGGTGGATATAACCCATCCAATTATCAGAGGGAGGTATTTAAAAATATGCAATCGTGAATGATGTGAACTGATAAAATTAACTATCAGCTATAAATAAATAAAAAATGAATGAAATTATTTAAAATATGACACTTTTTTAATTGATGCGTAACATTCAAAGCACACCCAAATCTACGTGATAAATGTGCATGACAGTTAAAGACAAATAACAATTCAATTAATGGACATCTAAATAAAATATTCACAGAGGGAGAGAGAAACAAGAAAGGCAAACAGATTGAAAGAGCAATATAATACATTTCCAGGCTCACCTAGTGAGATGCGATTTCAGATTATCAAAAGCTAATCTTGGTCCTCCAGAGGTCATTTTACAAAGTATGTTATTCATCAAAAAACATTTGAAAGTATTTTTTTCTCGAAATATCAAAGTTCTGCCTCTCTAGTAACCTTGTAATATATTCTCTATCGCTAAAGGTTGACAATTGTTTAGTCTTTTGAATTCTGACAAAAACATTGCAACGAACGAATTTCAGCCAAACAGTAGAAACATGGTGCTAATTGAAGGGCTTAAATTTTAAATATGCAAGATATTTTCTCACTGCTCACCATCTCTGAAAAGCTGAAAAGCAATCCTTCATATTATGTTACAATCACAATTATTCTAAACTTACTTTTAATATTACAGCACGAAAGAGTTGGGGAGAAATATTCATAGCTGCACCAACCAGAAGGCAGCCTGCACTCCACCCAATAGCACAAAGCAGATCACTCTGAACATAACCCTTATTAACTAAGTAGTTGCCACAGGATACAAAATCAAATATTGAATTCTGTTTGTTTAATCCACTCCCAGATTTATGCCATGAAGGACCGCCACCACCACCACCACCTCTGTTACAACACAGGTTGCCACATACTTAAAATTTAAAAACATAAAAACTTACAAAAAAGAAACATAATAAAGTTATCCCATTTTTCATGGTCAACAGGGCTATAAATGCAAAGCTTTTATGCATATCATAAGAAACAAGCCAGTATCATATACTCACGAAAGGCTGACAAGAAAACTAAACTGTAGAAATAGATGTCAGGCAACCAACCTTACATCAGCAAATGCCACTACCCAACCACGGTCCAGTAAACACAGGCGATCTGAACACCAGCTCTTATCCAGATCTTCTCCGTATGCTCCATAGCCTACTAAGAGTCCAGGGGATTGGCCCTTCTTCCAGGATTCTCTAGAGTACACAATGGTTAGTGGAACCATTACACCATCATGGGAAATAACTTCCTCCCTCTGACAACAGTATATTTGAGAAAAGTCCTTCCATCTGGGCGAATCAAAATTCCTGGCACATTCTTTCTTATCACTACCTGCCTCTTGAATTGTACTCTTGTTTAGCTCAAAAGTTGGGATGCATGACCAACCAACAGAATCACAGTTCACTTCCTCTTGATGCACAATTGAGTATGTATGTTTTGACATGTCGTAGTCAACAACTAAATCCGGCATCTGTTCACTCACCCAAACCCCAGAAAGTAAAGAAGCTTCCAAACTAAAGCATATGAACCATAGATATAATACTTCCACAAATATGCACTTCAATTAAATCATACACATTTAATTAATTAATTAAAATTACTTCTAATAATTACATATGCTCATTGAGTAGATTTGAAATGGCCCAATGTGCAACAATTGATTCAATTAACAAGGCCATAAATTACATCCGAAGCTGAACAATTATCACAACTCACAAGTCACAGCACTATCAAATACTCAGCTCACAAGTCACAGCATTTATAGTGTCTCCAAAATATAGATTATAAAGGATAGTGATAAAATATTACAATGCCAAAAAAATCTAGAAGAAGGGCAGGAATTTATAACTGAATACAACTAACTGAATATATTCAGTTGAAAACAAATAACTGAATGTGTACATTGAACAATACTAATAGAATTCGACAATGCAATTGCAATAAATTCCTCCACTGTCTTAATGTACTTGCAAACAAGTTTAAGCATACAAGAAAAGTCTTAATTTTTTAATTTATTAACATATTACCCGGAAAGTAATCTGCAAATAGAATACTGCAAGGAAACTTAAAGTCATAATATAATATTCTTTTTGTTAATTTAAAAAGTCAAAGACTGCTATCCCCTTTTTTCTGCAAACTCTGAAGGACAACAATTTTGAAAGTAGTTCAGCTAAATATTAGCAGTTGGAAAGAAAAGACACAAAATACATCTACACTTTACAAAGCAGGTTAAATTAAGTATTGTGTTTAAAAAGGAACTTTGAATATAATTTAAAATCCAAATGTCAAATCATGTCTCTAAATTGATTATGGTGAATCATGCAAAGCAAAGTAATAAAAGCACACAACCAAATACATATTGATAAACTTTAGAATAATCAATGATGTGAATTCTTACACATGTATTCAGCGCCATGCGCAGAACACCCACAAAGTTCAATATTAGTAGACTATTAATTATAAAATCTTTACATTCATATTGCAGGACAACACGAATTATGAAATCATCACTGAATCTACAAATGTGAATTGCATTCCAAATTATAAGTAATCATACCACGGGTGATGAAAGAACCACACGGTAAACCATACTGAGGAAGTCATGATTTGAACCTGGACTGACAGTGCATGTATTTGATGGCAGAGGAAAGTACCATGGTTTCAGGTCTTGAATATATGATTGATGCTACAAAGAAATTCAAGGTCATGTGTTAATGTATGTAGCTTTTAAATTGGAATGAATTAGTTTATTTATGCTTCATCTTAATGAAGCTATGTATAGAAAATAAGCACCAGTACATTCCAGGGTCAATTTCAAACTACCAGCCTAAGAAACTGTCTAAAGTGTTCGCTGCTTGCTTCTCTTCAAAAACACTTCTTCTTCAATTCTCAATCCGGCAGGTCGGACCACTTTGTTAGGCTCGTGTCACCCGCCAACACTCCCACAAAGAAAGAAACACACAAGATACACTAAATTTCCTCTTTATTGAATGATCACACAGATTAGCAGTACACAAAGGAAACAAATTTTCCTTTCTCACTGGAGAAATCCCTGTCACAAGTCAACTACAAAATTCCATCCCCCTAAACCCCAAGGTTGATCTCCTTAAATAGATCACCCTTACAAAACAAACATTCTAACTTCCCCCCAACACTCTTAACTAACCCACTTCCTTATGTCTTTAGTTTTCTTCTATAATAAACCTTCAACCCCTTATCCTTATTATTCTGTCCTTGTTGACCCAGCTGCCTAATATTAATACCGTGACAAACTTGTTTAAGTTATCATATTGGAGTATCTTTTCTGTGGTACGTAGAGAATATTCATCAGGATCAAATGGTTTAGATGCTGCAGAGGTGAACTAGAAGAAAATATGATGGCATAAACCTTTCTATTCAGTTACAAACAAATTTTTTTTAATAAATTGAAATTCATATACCTTCAAATCAATTTGCATAGGAAAGTTCAATGAGCATAGCAGAGGAAGACCTTTCTTATTGAAGAAAAGAACCAAATATCCATTAAAAATGTCCATGTCACATATGCCCATATCATTGTCTGGAAGGATGATATTCTGAAGTGAAACATAAGCATAACAAACAGGGACTTAGACACAATTCACGCACCACTCACAGATAACAGAACTCAAAATTAGGATGTACAAAACTGATAAAAAATACCTGCAATTTAGCTGACTCTATATCTTCAACCCGGCATCTAGCCAGGTAATAACCTTGACCAGACCACTGAGATTCAGGAATAGGAGCATTCGTAAGAATATAAAAGAAACCAGAGTGGTGTTCCACAAAGTACTGTACACCAGAAGTACGATTACATAACTTTTGTAAACCATTTGATGGATTGACAGAATCTATAACATAAACCTGTGATAAGAATCAAGATCAACAAATCACTAGAAAAGAATAATCTCATTCTGTATTCATAAAATAAGACAAGCAAATCCCTTCCTCAGATGAAGTTCTTGAGTTTGAATTCACTGTTATGAATTTCCCGTCTTTCGTGCTTGTTATGTCCACACAAAAACTGGAATTATTTTCAGCAAATACTGGAAAATCATCCACATGGTCATATCCAACTTTTCTGCAGAGAACCCTGCCATAATAACATATGACAGTTAGGATAGCATATTAAACTAGAACCCATTCCTTTTCCTAAAACTGAAAAACTAACAAGGAAAATCCAATGATAAGATTTTGCCTGTAAGGTCGCTGATTTTCATCTGATTGAGTATAATACAGAGAGGTTGCATCTTGAGCCCATGCCAAACTAACAGCACCATCAACTTCCGATTTTGGGTCAATTAATCCACTTCTGAGGTCTTTTACCTGAAGTGTGTATCGTTCCCCACCAGAAATATCAAGTGTGTATGCAAGGTAGTTGTGATCAGGCGAAACTCTGCATGTTCCAACATTGATATACCCTGCACTTTTGACTATAATGTCAACAATCACCAATAGGAGAGAAAAAACAATGACTTAAATAGAATTTAAACAATTTGAGTGCAAATTATCCCGTGAAGGCTGGCCAAAGGGCCAAGCTGTAGACCTTTATAATCCAAGAGAAACAATTTTGTAACTAAAGATGGCAAGCTTGCATCTGTTTGGATTAATTACGATTTTTCAATTTCAACAACAATTCTAGAAGCAGTATACTGCTACTTAACTAACTTCATTAAAATATGACAGAGAAAGGATACCATGTTTCTGCCACATATGATCCTTTATTAGTGATAATTAGAATCCAGAGACCAGAACTTCCTTTCCCCAACTATTATCGTGATTTTGAAAAGAAATGAAAACTCAAAATAAATGGTGAGGCTAGAAGAGACATACCATATTTCTCTGCAAGTTCATTCCAGTCAAGTAAAATCTCCTCCCTTTTTGATCTTGTCATTCCATAGTGAAGAAAAAAATTCTTCAGCGAACCAGTTTTCTCCATTTCCAGCCTCCTACAGAGTACAGGATATTCCTTTCCCTCTGGAATATACTGGTAATACATCCTGATAAAGACGAGGTGAAAAATGCAATCAATTAAACTTATAACCAAAGTAAAGAGAAATGGTACACTGCTATAGTTAGTGGACATTAGGTGGCGGAAATTGTGTTTGTATTCATTTTCTGTTTTCACGTTTTATTACAAAACTGTTACCTTGTTTATACTTTGTTTCTTACTTTCAAAAGTTTGAATAGGAAAAAGTTAAAACAATTTTCTATTATTGTCTGTTTTCAGGGATCTTAAACAAACTTTGGACCGGAAATAAAGTGAACAGTGGCATTTTTGCAGTTTAAAGTGAAAGCAGAAAAAGAAAACAAAAAAATGAATTCTTAAACGAAATGGTCTCTTCTTTTCTCATTTTCTTACACTGCTAACAACAGTTCTACAGATTCATTTACATTAGTTCTATTATTCAGCAATTGCCATAATACACAAAACATTCAGCACGAGGCACCCAATTCTTCCACCCCAAGCAACACATGTGTACGCATATCAGGTGAAATAAGGCAATCTTGAGAATAAAAGAATAATACATCAATAGTCAAGATTAGATTCAAGTAAATCATTTTCAATTTTTCATGTATAGTTGTATGATCGACATTAGTTATTCTCTCCTCTCACATACAAGATCTTTATCCAAACATAATACAATGTTATAATATCTACAAATCTAACAGTAGCAGGATCGGGATATCAATTATCTCACATCCAAAGCAACTTCATAAATAAAATCTATCAAAAGCAAAAATTCATCCATAAATATCTTCTCAGCTCTGACATGTCATCACTACTAATCTACTTCATCTTTTATTTATGTATAATTCACTAATTTAGTCTCTAAATTTATAAAAAGAAATAGACTTTAATTTATGTGCATTGTTATTGTAATTTTTTTATAGGGTTAACAACCCGTGTCCTAACACACACACTCTCATTAGTTACTAAATTTATTGAAAACGACACAATCATGAAAGAAACTCTTTAAACAGAATTAGGCTCATAAAGTTTCACGAAAAGAGGGTGCAGCATTTCTCAAAAGCTTCAATAATATCGATTAATCAGAAATCATGATAACGACAAGCATTACTATTGAAGCTAATTAGCGTAGAACTCAACTAACTTACATACATTGCAATTGTACATCTTAATCGGTTCGATAACGCAGTCAAAATGTCAATGGATGGACTATTTTTTCAAGGACATTATTATAACTTCACAGACTAAGTTAACCTATATTGATAATTTCAAATATTAACTTTACTTTTTTCATAGATGAATAAAACAAAAAGAAAAAAAGGAGTTTGAGGTGGGAACCAACCAGGGACCCCAACGTTCAGGGGGAGTGGAAACGGTGGGCGGTAACCGTGCTTTCATCTCAGAGGACAGAACGGAACGGAGTTTGAGGGTGTCGCTCATGAAGCCATCGGCGTAGACGTTTTCGCGGTTGAGATGCTCCAACAGATTCGGGTCGTCGGTGTTGGACATCCAGTGATACGGGTCCTGCCACGTCTTGCCGTGAACCGACACCGTGAATGGCACCTTCTTCGGAGACGGCGGAGCTTGCGGCGGCCGCCGAGAGGGGCTTCTCCGGCGGCACGCGGAAGAAAAGGAGGAAGAGCGTGTGAGTATGATGGTGCGGCATGACCTGGTGAGTGTGGTGTTGGAGTGGTGGGCAAGTGCGCGAAATGCCATGGGAGAACTTCTCAAATTCGAACTCGGTCACGTGTAGTATAGACACTAATCATCATATTAGGGCTATTCAGTAGTTACTTCTTTAAAAACAATTTACAAATGCAACTAAAAAATAATTATAATTGCACTTTTTTATCTATGAATAATATACATTCTATTTCCCCAAATTTTGCACTTTGTTCATCATTCAAACCCTCAACCTTCTACTTTAGTCAGAAATGGTTGTTTAACAAATAATATTTATTAAAGAAACAACTGATAAATAGTATTTAGTTTAGTCAAAAGTCAACTTGAAAAATAATATTTGTTGACAGGGTGTAGCTATAATCTCAAAACCAATAATAACTTAAGAAAGAATACTCAATAAGATTAATTAAAAGTTGTTATAAATTAAAAGAATGCTCACTTAAATTAAAAGTAGATTATGTCAAAAATATTTAAGAAATTAACTAAGACTGACTATAAATTTAAAAAACACTCAAAATATATTTTACAAGATCTGTTTAGTGAAACTTAATAGATTAAGAATTTATTACGATAAAGAAACCAATATAAAATATCTTATGTAGTTTTTCTTATCTTTATCTAATTTATATTATATGTTATTATTGTTAATACAACTTAATAAGAGAGTAGTGTTAAATATAAATCTTTAAAAAGAATTTAAATAGCAAACCCATTAATTATTAAAATTGTGTATATTACGCTCCATCGGATGCAACATGTGACATCCTTAATTAATTTTTATATACGTATTGATAGAGTGAATAATAAGCTATATTTTCAGACTAATAAACCATGCATATTCTTATATTAGAGTGCAGTCAAAATAAAAGAGGGTCTAAAAACAAGTTAAGAATATTCACTTTGTAAAAATCCTTTCATCTAATAATTTTGGAATCAAATATAAATATAATTCATTAAATGTTAAAGAAGTAAATTATATTGAATCTAATAGCTTAACAAATGAAAAAATAAATTATTGTACACTATTAAATAATAATAAGATGATGTCTAGATTTAAACATATATTTCAAAAGAAACCATTCTATCTAACTATTGTAAAGTAAAAATATATTACTACGTCTAAGGTTTAAAAGGAGATTAAAATTAAGTAGTGCACCAAACTTACAAACCTTGCGTGAATCAAATGAGTGGAAGGTTAAATAATATTAATTTATTCAAGATACTAATATTCTTTTGAAAAATGGAACCTAAAATAATAATAGATCGAAATATTCAAATAAAACAATTTACTGGATCTGTGGGCATAAAAGTCACAATTACAGCACGGATAAACGTTAAACTCCTGTTAGACGTTCTAAACTATTTTACAATCTATTATTTTTTTTACTAATAATATAAGAATCTATAAGTTTAGGTGATATTAAAATATGATGAATACTTTAAGAGGGGTGCATTTTCTAATTCACTTCATTATTAATAGTCCCAACGTTATATATATATATAAGCATTAATGCAGAGCACTTAGTAGATTTATATATTATATGCGTAGAACTTTCGTCCACTATTAACAGTTGATCATTAGGCATATTGCATCTACTTTGAACAGAACTTCGTCTAATATTTATAGTAATTAATTGGTAAATAAACAATTTATGAATTTAATTCTATGTAGACTACTAACTAATGCACTATAGCGTGAAATTAGTCATCTGTTTAATAAAAAATAAATATTTTTGTACACAGACGATATCTAATTTTAGTTATAAAAATAATTTCAATAACTAAAACTTTTGACTTTATACTTCCTTCTACTTGAAAACCACATAGGTTAGAAGTATGACAATCTTCTATTATTTATCATAGTCTAGATGATAAACATGATCATATATATATATATATATATATATATATATATATATATATATATATATTATATTTAATATATATATTTTAATCTAATCATAATAAAAATGATCTTGCTTAATATTTAGCAAAATTAATTGAAATAACTGAACTGAATAGTTACAAAAGATTTCGGAGATACTGTTTAAAAGAAAAAAAAATTAAAAAATTAGAATTTTAGAATAAAATAATAAATATTTAACTTCTAATTATAAAGTTTTATATCTTTATCTATTTAAAATTTATGCTAAATAAAACCCAGGTATTAAAACAAAACAAAAGTCAAAAACTGACTACAAACGTTTTGCATATATTAAAATCAAATAAAACTTTTAAGAAATAAAAAATTAAATACCACTATATTTTAAGAAATTTAAAAATATTTATTACTTTATTTTTTAACGTAGCAAAGAATACTTGAACTACAAACTTTTGAATTTGTGAACTGGAATTCACCTGCCGAGATATTATCTCAATGTTCCCTCCAAGTTTATGCCATGACCATCTACCATCTTTGTAGTTTTGATTTTTTCTTATTCCTTCCATATATCAAGAAAAGCCACTATAAGACGTAATGGTGGTGGTCTTAAGTTTTCTCAAGATTAGTTCATGTAATTTCTACACTTATTTCAACACATCGTATCTTATGTAAGACTTAAAAGTTTATTTTATTTATTCTTTCTTTGTAATATATCAGGGATTGTTATATTTTTATGCGAAGGATTCTTTTATCTTTATTTAGTATAGTCTCAAATGATATTAATATTCTTAATATTGTCACTAATATTATTAATACTATTATTAATAACATCAATTTATTATTAATAATATTTTTAATAATGTTACACTTGATGATTTAATATTATGAGAAATATTATTATTAGTATGATTAATATTGTTATTAATATTAATAATACTTTTATTAATATTATACCTATTAATATTGATAATAATAATAATAATAATAATAGCCACGATGAAAAAATAATAAATATATTAGTGGTTGTAACTTTTATATGTATACGTGGAGGACTTGGACAACATATAGTATTTTGATATATTTACCACAATTATAAAAATTTCCTCTATTTTTATAAAATGATTTGAGCCACTCAAACAACAAATAGTATTTTAATATATTTATCACAATTATAAATATTTCCTCTATTAGTATTTTGGTATATTTATCACAATTATCAATATTTTCTCTATTTTGATAAAAGGATTTGAGCTACTTACACAACAAATAGTATTTTGATATATTTATCACAATTACAAATATTTCTCTATTTTGATAAAAGATTCGACCCCAAATCCTTCAGTATATATATATATATATATATATATATCATAATTACTACATGAACATCAAATTTGCGATCATATATTCATTAATATTATTATTATTATTATTATTATTATTATTACTCTTATTATTATTTTTGTTATATTAGTAAGTATAATATTAATAGTATTAAAATAATAATAAAATTAATAATAATAATTATATTAATGATCATATTAATATTAACATTAATAATAATAATATTATTAAAAAATATAATATCAAAGTAATATTAATAACAATATTAATAATACTAATACTATGCTTAATAATATTTAATATTAAAGTAATATTAATAACAATATTAATAATACTAATACTATTATTCTTAATAGCATTAATATTAAGATTAAATATAATAATATTATTAATGATATTAATAATAATAATAATTAAAAATAATAATATTAAATATAATAATAACATTCTTAATCATATAAGTCAATAATAATAAAATAATATCATAAATAATAATATGAATAATAATAATAATATTATATTAATATTAAATATAATAATAACGTTCT
>Ga0209700_109078_pt1 | contig 11948 bp, 8 predicted proteins | sample SiratroredBW_FD_187528 | JGI IMG/M metagenome (GOLD analysis project Ga0209700, IMG submission 187528) | Root nodule microbial communities of legume samples collected from California, USA - Siratro red BW (SPAdes) (version 2) | ecosystem: Host-associated > Plants > Roots > Nodule | place: USA...
CTCTTGAACTCGGTCTAAACCTTATTTTACAATTGGCATCAGAGCTAGGATCTTGAATCCTAGTCAAGATTTCGATCCATGGCCGAGAACAAGTTACCTTTTGCTGAAGGTGCATCTATTAATAGACCACCTATGTTTTTTGGGGTAAACTATCAATTCTGGAAAGTGAGAATGAAAATCTTCATTGAATCTATTGACCGTGGCATCTAAAATGCCATAGTAAAAAGTCTATTCATTCCTATGCATCTTGTTGATGGTGTGTCTACTGCTAAGTGATTTGATGAGTTAACTGATCTTGAGAACAAGAAAATGCAGTATGATTGTGTTGCCAAAAACATTATAACTTCTGCATTAAATCTGGATGAGTTCTTTAGAGTATCACAATGCAGTTCGGCTAAAGAAATGTGGGACATTCTAGAAGTCACACATGAAGGAACCACTGATGTGAAGAGAGCACGCAAACATGCATTGATCCAGGAATACGAGATGTTCAGAATGCAGCAGGGAGAGACCATTGCTAATGTCTAGAAAAAATTTACACACATTTTCAATCATCTAATTGGACTGGGCAAGCAATTTGATAAAGAGGAGCTTAATATAAAAATTTTGAAATGCTTGGACAGAAACTGGCAGCCTAAAGTCATAGCAATTTCAGAAACTAGAGACTTGATAACAGTTACAACTGCAGCGCTGTTTGGCAAACTGCGAGAACATGAACTGGAGATGATCAGGTTGAAAGAAATGGAAACAGTGGAGAAAAAGACCAAGAGTTCAGGAATCAACTGATGAAAGTTCAGGAGACTGCAGTGAACCTGAGGACCTCAATCTGTTAACAAGAAAGTTTCAGAAATTCATAAAGATGAAGAACAGATTGAAGAACCAGCAAGGTAAAAGAGGTAAAAATAAAATTGATTCTGGTTCAACTAAACTTGTGTGCTTTGGCTGTGGAAAACAGGGACATATGAAAGCTGAGTGTCCAAGCATTGCAACCAAAGACAAAGCACCAGAAAAGAAGAACAATAAATCTGGAAAAACTAGACGCGCGTATATAGCATGGGAGGACAATGCTACATCATCTAGTTGTTCTTCAGAAGACGAGATTGAAGCAAATACGTGTATGATGGCTGGAAGAGATTCTAATGTAAGTAGTACTGAATCCAGTGCTTCATTTAATATTACTAACTACAACACACTTCTTCATGCATTTCAAGAAACACATGAGGAAGCTAACAAGTTAGCCCAATCCAATAGAAGATTGAAAGGCATGAACAACTGGCTGGAAAAAAGAGTTAAGCAATTGGAGGATGAGTTACTTAAAGAAAAAGAAGATTTTGAAAATTTAGAAAAGCAGTTGAATTCTGCACACTTCAGTAAACTTAACTCTAGCAAGCCAGTTGATTGTGATAATTGTGCTGTTTTGCAAAGTAAAATGAATTATCTGATTTCTACTACTTCAAAACTTTCTATGGAGACAGCAAACCTAAATGCTCTTTTGGGATCCCAAAATTGTGTTTTTGAAAAGGCTGGCATTGGTTAGCAAGATGGTCCCAATGGAAAGCAAAAATTATTTAACAATTTTTTTAAAGGTTCTGGATCACAGTCTTCACAATCGATTGCCTGCTTCTACTGTATGAAAAAGGGCTACTCTGTTAGAAACTGTAGGATTAGGAAATTTAGTGTGCCAAAAGGATTAGTTAGGTGGGTGCCAAAAAGCACATCTAACACTGCTAGACCCAAGCTTAACAGGGTACCAAATCCTTAAACTCAATTTGTTTTGCAGGAACAGTCAACATCCAATAAACTGATGTGGTATTTGGACAGTGGATGCTCAAAGCACATGACAGGAGATGCTTCTCAATTGATTAATTTGGAATGGAAACCAGCAGGATTTGTCACCTATGGAGACAACAATCGAGGAAGGATTCTAGGTGTTGGTGATATAGGAAGTGGGAATAAAGTAATCATAAAGGATGTGTTGCTGGTAGAAGGTCTGAAGCATAGTCTGCTGAGTATCAGTCAACTACGTGATCGTGGTTACAAGATCACATTTGAACCAGAGCAATGCATTATAGCAGATTCAAATTCTACTGAAATAGTTCTTGTAGGTAAAAGAGTAAGAAATGTTTACATGCTTAATGTCTCAAGCATCATCCCTAGTATGAACTATTTGCTATCCCGAGATGATGAATCTTGGTTATGGCATAGGAGACTTGCATACATTCACATGCATCACTTAAATAGGATTGCATCTAAGGATCTTGTAATTGGTCTTCCTAAGCTTAAGTTTGAGAGGAACAAACTGTGTGAAGCATGCCAAAAGGGTAAGCAAACTAAAAGCTCTTTTAAACCTATTAATGTTGTTTCTACAACTAGACCACTTGAGCTGCTTCACATTGATTTATTTGGTCCCTCAAGAACCAAAAGCCTAGGTGGTAATTACTATGGTCTAGTAATTGTAGATGATTACTCACGGTTTACATGGACATTATTCATTACCACAAAAGATAATGCTTATCTTGCTTTTAAGAAATTTGCCAAAGTGATTCAAAATGAGAAAGAATGTAGGATTTCTACCATTAAATCAGATCATGGGGGCGAATTTCAAAATGAAAGATTTGATAAATTTTGTGAGAAGCATGGAATCAAGCACAACTTTTCTACACCAAGGACTCCAAAACAGAATGAAGTGGTGGAGAGGAAGAATAGATCATTGGAGGAGCTGGCCAGGACACTCTGAATGCAACAGATTTGCCTAAATATCTCTGGGCTGATGCAGTTAGTACAGCATGCTATGTACTGAATAGAGTACTCATTCGGCCAATCTTGAAGAAGACCCCCTATGAGCTATTTAAAGGTAGAAAGCCTAACATCTCCCATTTAAAAGTTTTTGGATGCCAATGTTTTATTTTAAATAATGGGAAAAACAACTTGGGCAAATTCGATCCAAAAGCGGATGAGGGTATCTTTCTTGGTTACTCACTGCATAGTCATGCATATAGAGTGTATAATAGGAGAACCATGGTTGTAGAAGAATCCATGCATGTTGTTTTTGATGAAACTGACCACAAAGTGCAGGAAAACATTAAGATTACTGCAGATGATGATGAACCAGAAGATTGTCACAGATCAACTGGGTAAATCTGTAAAGGACAATCAATCAGATGAAGCTCAATCGATTGAACCACAAGATCAACCGATTGAATTTGGCACTGGTGCAGCAGCAACTAGTACTGAACTACCTAGAGAATGGAGGGTTCCTAGGAATCTATCACTCGACAATATCATTGCTCAAGTACAAAAGGGTGTAACTACTAGAAGATCCATGAATCATTTTTGCAAACATATGGCCCTTGTGTCACAAGTTGAACCCAAATCAGTGGGTGAAGCCCTTGAAGATAGCAACTGGATAAATTCCATGCACGAAGAACTGAACCAGTTTGCCAGAAATGAAGTATGGACACTTGTTCCTAGATCAAAGGAGATGAATGTGATTGGAACCAAGTGGGTTTTCAAGAACAAGATAGATGAACAAGGTGTCATTGTAAGAAACAAGGGGCGACTTGTTGCAAAAGGATATTAGCATGAAGAAGGCATTGATTTTGGTGAAACCTATGCGCCAGTAGCTTGATTGGAAGCAGTTAGATTGCTACTAGCATATGCTTGCTTGAAGGGGTTAAGATTACATCAAATGGATGCCAAAAGCGCTTTCTTGAACGGGTTCATTGATGAAGAGGTCTATGTGAGCCAACCCCCTGGATTTGAAGATCACAATCCAGATTACGTTTTCAAGCTCAAGAAGGCCTTGTATGGGTTAAAGCAAGCACCTCAACAGTGGTATGAGAGGTTGAATAACTTCTTGCTTTCTCAAGGCTATGAGAGAGGGAAAACAGATAAGACCTTGTTTATTAAGAATTCATACAATGATATAATACTTGTTCAAGTTTATGTTGATGACATTATTTTTGGTTCAACTAATGAAAGTTTATGTGAGCAGTTTGTTGCTACTACGCAAGGAGAATTTGAGATGTCCATGATGGGGGAGCTCAATTTCTTTCTAGGCTTGCAGCTTAAACAAGTTGAACACGACATATTTCTTTGTCAAGCAAAGTATTGCAGGGAATTATTGAAGAAATTCAATGTGGAAAATTGCAAAAAAGCTTTCACTCCAATAGCCACTGGATGCTATTTAGACGCTGATGAAACTGGAGTTGATATGGATCAGACTAAGTTCAGACAATTGATTGGATCACTTCTATATTTGACTGCAAGCAGACCAGACATCATGTTCAGTGTGTGTTTATGCCCCAGATTTCAAGCTAAACCAAAGGAATCACACTATGTAGCAGCCAAAAGAATTTTAAAGTATCTCAAGGGAACCACTGAAGTTGGTCTATGGTATCCAAGTTAGGTAACTTTAAATCTTGTTGGATATTCTGATTCTGACTTTGCAGGATGCAAAGTGGATAGGAAAAGAACTAGTGGAACATGTCACTTGCTAGGATCCAGTTTGATATCTTGGCACAACAAGAAGCAAGCCTGTGTTACATTATCTAGAGCTGAAGCAAAATACATAGTTGCTAGAAGCTGTTGTGCTCAAACCATCTGGTTAAAACATCAGCTAAGTGATTTTGGACTTAATCTTTCTAAAATTCCATTGTTGTGTGATAACACAAGTGCAATTAACTTGACTAAAAATCCAGTTCAGCATTCTAGAACCAAACATATTGAAATTTGCCACCACTTTATAAGTGATCACATTATGAATGGTGATTGCAAAATTCAATTTGTTGATTCAGAAAATCAACTTGCAGATTTATTCACAAAGCCCTTGAATAAAGAAAGATTTAATTTTCTCAAAAATGAGTTGGGTATTATTGATTTCAAAAATGTGAATTAATTCTAGAAGTAGTTTACTGACTAGAATGTGTCTCAGTTAATTAAGAATCAATAAATTGAGCAGAAACTGCTGTAGCTGTTTGATTGATGTGCAGACAAAATTTGTGTGTATTACTGCACCATAAGAGATGCTTCTTGGGAAGGCAATGATATCTGGACAGTGGAGATGCTGCGCAGTGAAGAGGAAGTACATGAAAAGGATCAAGAATCAATTCAAAACTGATCAACTGCAGTCAACAGAATTAGCACTGTATAGGAATCTCTGCAGCTAGAGAATAAGGATAAGATTGTAACCTACTTCTGGCCAAGGGACACTACTGGTCAATGTTCAGCAACATGTGACACACCTGCATGTGGGACGAGCATGCTTAAAGAGAAGAATCTTCACAGTGCCACGTGTCACAGATTAATTTGTGGTCAACTGGTCAAAAAACAGTTCAGAATATTCTCTAGAGATAAGTACAATTAGTCTGTTACTGTGCAACAAAATCTGTGTATGCATTTGTTATGTCCTGCAGTGTTTAGTGTTTTGTTTGTTTGTTTGTGCATTAGAGTTTCCTTAAATTGGAATAGGTTATGCATTCACTTGCACACACCTTACACTACTCATTATGTGAACACTAAATCTCTCGAACCCATTGAACATTTTGCCTTTGCCTTCAACCAAACCATGGCCTCCTCCTCAGCTCATTGAGTACTATGATATTGATGTAGAGAATGAGCTGATTGAAGAAGTCAAAGCTCATAGTGAGATCACTGTGGCCACATTGAACAAAATAGGGCTGAAGAAGGTTAATGAAAATAAGTGGATTTGCAAGGCCAGTGCTGAACAGGATGAGATGGATGGTGCTGGAACAAGTGCAGCTGCTGAGGAGTTTACTGGAGAAGATTTGGGGATTGGAGAACAGTCTTACTCTAGTTTTGAACAACTGATGATCAATCAACTGAACAGTATTGAAACCAATCAAAGGACTCATCATGAGTATTGTGAAACCCATTTCCAAAACCTAGAAGAGCGTGTTGATGACATTCAAGGCAAGCTGGGGCAAATGTTCTATGGGCTAGATGATTAGTGGGTACACTACATGTTTGATTTTGTTCCCCTCCATTTGATGAACTCAATGGGGGATAAATGTGTGTGTTTCGTTTGTGTGTGTTTAGTATGTCTGTCCTGTTGTTTTACAGTTTGTTGTTTGTCATCTGTTTCAGTCTGTCTTTTAGTTTGGTTTGCTTTAGTTCAGATCTGCTTAGTATAGTACTAAGCTTGGATTGATTGAATATTTGTTGGGTATGTGCCAGCACCTGCAGCTCAGTTATATTTCCAGTTTGTTGATGTTTTTCTTAATCATGATCTATGTCCTTGATGTAATTGGCAACTTGCTATGTTGATTATTAATGAAATGATTGCCTTATGTTATTAATCTCTTTATATACTTTTAAGGGACATCAAAGTATGGAGGAGTAAAACATCTTGATCTGAATAAACTGAGTCTGGATACAGGAAGAAATTTAATTAACTGCGTTTTAACTCAACCAGTTGATTTGATATTTTTTCCTCTGAACCTATTGGACCTTGTGATGCTAATAAACTATTTGAGTAAATAGACAGGTATTTTAGTTCAGATTGTTAAACTCAACACACAACAGATTGTCTTCATCAAATTGGGGGAGATTGTTAGCACCAAGGCTAAGCATGTGATTTGATGAAGTCAATAGAGACCATTGCTTGCTGAAGTTTCTGATGGATTGAATCTGGACTATGTTAGATCAATGCCTATCACGTGAGCTTATGAAGACTGTCTCATAAAGACTTTGTTGGAACCAACCTGGACCAGAATTGTTCAAGTGAAGACTTTGTACCAACATGAAGATGGTTGGGTGATTAGGTCTTGGTCCTTAGTTGGGTTTGTGTGTTGGTGATTGGCTTAGTCTTTAATCACTAGTGGCATGGTTCATCATTCCTGAGGTGCTCCAAAGATTCACAAATATTTTTATTAAAACGGTTTTTAAGACAAATAGCCCAAAATATTTTTTGCTGGAAAAGGTTTTTCAATCAATTGAATTTCTAAAACAATCGATTCAATGTGACAATTATTTCTGTTACAACTGGAATACAGTTATTTCTGTTACAACTGAAATTTTGACTGGGTCAACTCACGATCAATTCAATCGATTGAATGGTTTGTTCAATTAATTGAACTGTGACAGCTAAGCTGTTTTTAAAACTGATTTGGGTATTTAAAGGAATGGGCACTATCATTTTCAGTTATCAAAAACTTTCGAAAAACATTCCTTGAGATTTTCTAAGAGAGATATAGCGCCCCTTTTGTGCGATCATCATTTTGGCAAAGCTTTTCAAATCAAAAAACCTCCAAGAACGTGAATCTTTAAAGCATCCTTGAGTGAGGTTCTTGCAACTTTGGTTCTGGACCAAAGCTAAGTCTTCTACACCTGATCTTCATTCTTTGTAATCTGTTTTGTATAGAAGTACTCTGTGATCTTTTCTAATCTTGTTGTTCTCTAATTTAACTCCATAATCCATTAATTCATAGAACTACTTGAAGAAGTTAAGATGATAAAAAAGAAAAAGCTTAAAAATCTCGCCTCGGATGATGAAGAGAACACATGAACTCCAAAATGGTCATCATTTTCAACCTTTAGCACACCTCAATAAAAAAATAAAGTAAAAAAAATCCAAGAGAAGATAATAGCATTACATTCAGTAAAAGGCTAAACTGCTAAAGTAGTCACATCAACAAAAGATAACCCAAAACTAAAAATTGGTTAGAAGGGGTGCTATCATCATCACCATTATTACTTGGATGTACAGAGGGATATGAAGAAGCTATCATCAACCCACCATTAGGTTGGAAAGAGAAGACCATCCAGAGGAAAGTTAGACAACTCAAGATATGATACATTGACACGTACCATTATACTTGTGTTTGTTCAGTGAGAAATCATAAACAGTTTGAAATGTACAAATATATATTCGTTAAGTAATTTATTAGATAATATATAAACAAAGAATTGAGAACTACGAAAAATTCATTTCAAAACCACTGGAAAGTGTCATTAAGTCCCAAATGCATTGAAGCAAACTTAAAACGAAAGCATTCCTATAAGTATAATTATTCATCTGAATAACATCCTATATTATCCGACCACAAAAATGTTATAGTAAGATGGCAGATCATCGAATTATCACTACTGAGTTTTTAATACCCACTTATTTGAATAATCAGTATCAACAAATGTCATGCATATGAGGGCAATTCAATTTATCATAATATTGATATGCTTCAAATAATGAATAAATAAGAAAAGTTAAACAGAACTCAACTAACCTAATTCCTTCTATCTAATCCTTTTGTATACTGTACCAGTTACCTGGCATTTATAATTATAAATAAACCATTGACCTGAATAACCTAATTCACAATACTTTTTCTCCTTTCTGGTGCACACCGATGATACCAAATTCAAAATTACAATAAAAGAGAAGGAATATTTATCTAAAGAAAATAGTTTATTTATGAATCACTAAAATCGATAAAAAAAAAAAGGTAAATAAAAGACGAATTGAGGGATAAATCGAGAGATGAACCAAACAGACCTTAAGCACCAAAGCCTTCCCCGAACGCAACATACAGTGAGAGTCAGCCACAAAGTAATTTCGAATTTACAAAAAATGGAAAGAGTGAAAATTAATTTTCAAAAACCAAATTGGATAAAAAGAAAACGCATACCAAATTCGATGACAGTTGGAGAAAATCTCTCTCTGAATCTCAAGTGCCTCCAAAAGATTTTTGTGCACAAGGTGTACAGTGTACTGAAGCTTTTTAAAAATTAAAACTTATAAAATATGATTTATGAAAATTAAAATAATAAAATTTTACTGTGGTTTAATAAAAAGCCTACTGGTAATTACAGTGGCTTGGAAAACCTCTTCCACGTGCTTGTGTTACCGGAGGTTTTATAACATATAAAACCTCTATTAAAATATTCTTGTTAAAATTAAATTTTTTTAGTGACACAACATAATATAATGTAAGATAATATAACGTAATGTAATATAATACAATACATTATAAAGTAATATAATATAATAATTTTAAGACATTTGACTTAAAATATAAAATAAAAACATTTTTCCTTTCAACTAGTCAAACTTGGATTAATAAAAAGTACTTTAATTAAAATAATTAATATAAATATTTATAATTAATAAAACTAATAATTATGAATCTTGACCAATAATAAATTAGTTCATTATTATTCAACAAACTAAAATTTCCTTATATATCAACTTATTATTTCTATTTGAAACATCCTTTAACATTTTGTCATTGGTTTTTCATGTGTTTGTGAGAAATATTTTCTTGTTGTCCATGCTTACATTAGGGTGGGCAAAAGTTGATTTAACTATTACTAACAATATTAGAAAAAATGAAAATCTGAATGTCCTCTATAAATCTAAAGATGATTATCTTCTCCATATTAATTAGTCTTCTTCGTATTAATCAATCGTTCGACTAGAATTTTAATACTCATATCTTTTGGAAAACACTGTTATTTTTTTTCCTTTTAATGGAGAAATCGTCATTTGTTGCATTTTAATGTATACGACAAATTTAGAGATTTCACTTTATGTGAAAACTGTCATTGGTGTATTCATAAAATTGGATCTTGTAAGTATGAATCAGGCATTCACAAATGCTACAAATAAAACTAATGCATTCCATTCCAAATATATAATCTTTCCTAAATAATATAGACTTTTTTATATCTCAATGTTCCATGACCTTTTTTTTATCTAGCATGAAAAGCGGTCACTGAAAACATTAATTTGCAAAAGAAATGAGGGTTAAGTTGTTTACAACCTTTACTAAAATTTTCATAAGCTAAAATCTCTTAAAATATCATTTTAGTTATTCTAGCAAATTGAATGTATTTTGATAAAGTAAAACAATGTTAATTTTATAATTTAAAATATTTAAATAATTTTAATCATGACAGAACAGTTGTTAACGTTAATTTACATAAATTTAAAACCAAATCAAACAAAAAAATATCATTGCTAAAAGGTTGATTACTTCCGAATAAGATGTGAATTATGATGATAAAACGCGTATATATGTTTTGTATATAAGTCTAAGATTATAAATGTAAGATGCTTGTCGCTTTGCATGACCCTATTCATGTAAATTATTTTTCCACTCTTTATGATCCGTCAAATACATTTTTTATACGATTTGCATAGAGATAAGATTTTCCATGAAACAGAAAAAAAAAAAAAAAAAAATAAAACAAAAAAAAAGAAAAAAAAAAAAAAGCAAGTACAACAAAAGGCAAGTACAACAAAGGAATGTCACAAAGCTTGAATAAAAATTATTTTTTCACAACAATTGCAATAGAATTTTTTCCAATTTACTTCACATCTTGATAATTAAAGCAATTCCAAGAAATTATAGGTCCATTCAACAGGAAAACCACCCAAAAGATCTGATTACTCTACAAAGATCATCACAATTTTACTAGAATAAATATAATTTAAAAAAAGTTCATTATCAAAAAACCTCAATTTTGAAGAGAAAACTAGAATTTTCTTATTTTTCCTCCGTCCTTATGTGTCTATCCCAATTCTTATTCATTAATGACAAATCATTTTATATTTTTAAAATAGTTATACTAAATTTAACTTTATTATGTCATTATGTTTGTTAAGAAATAAATTCCATTTAATACTACGAAAATTGCATATTAGGTACAAATATTATATATGACTTTTTTTTTACCTCACTAGCATCTTTTTTATTTTTTATTTCTCTCAATAGCACTTTTTATTCGTTAATTTCTGAAATAATACTCTTTTTTTTATTTTTGATAAAGATAAATTTTGATTTTTTATAAAGATAGAATTTGGTTTTTGTGAGAGATAAAATTTGATATTTTATTAAAGATATCATTTGATCTTTTATAAATATAAAATTTGATTTTTGATAAAGATGTAATTGATTTTTTCATAAAGATAAAATTTGAGTTTTGATGAAGATAAAATTTATGTTTCAGTTCACATTTCGTGTACTATTAACTAAACTATTTAGTGAATATATTTATTTTCATCATTATGTTCAATGTGTATTGCATCATTTCAATAACTAACAATTTTTAAGTAATAAAAATAATATTTAAAAGCAATTTAATAATAAATTAAATTTTATTTAAAATTTGTAAAACCATTCAATTAATATTTATTCACAAAAATACTTCAACAATTTTATTTTATTTTATTTTTTCTATTAATTATTTAGATATATTTTTAACAAATGAAAAATACAATTTTTAATTTAAATAACAATTTTATAATTTATTATAATTTTTTTCTTTCAATATCAATTTTAATACAAAAATACAACCAGTACATTATTATAATAAAATACAATCACAAAATATAAAAAAGAAATAAAAAAAATAAAACAAAAATAATAATCATAATTAATGTCATGACTGTAAAAAAAATGAAAAATAAAAAATAAAAAAGAGTTATTTCACCGTAGAAAAAAAAAGTGTTATTTCAAGGATTAATGGGTAAAGAGGTCTATTGAAAAAAATAAAAACTAAAGAGGTGTTAGCGACGATAGTCAACAAATGAGTGTTATTTCAATGTAAAAAAATAAAAAAGAAAACAAAAGAATGTTATTTCATAAATTTAAATAATAAAGAGTGTTATTGAGGGAAATAAAAATATTCAACATATAACATATACTTGTTTATAAAGATGATGAAGTTTAAGAATCAATTATCCCAAGAGAACCAAGAAAAACAGAGAAATAGAGAAAGAAAAAAAATAAAAAAGAAAACAGAATGAAATATCAAGAAGAAAAGAGGGAAGCAATTTTGATGTTGTAAGAGCGCGCAACACCATTGTTAGCACCAGTGGACTGCTGCAGTAATTTGATGAAGCCAACCATGTGTGAAGAAGTTCAAGACCTATGATCTTATGTGGAAAGCATGAAGATTCATGAAGATTTGAAGCTTGGTCTAGAACT
>Ga0209700_109079_pt1 | contig 11947 bp, 3 predicted proteins | sample SiratroredBW_FD_187528 | JGI IMG/M metagenome (GOLD analysis project Ga0209700, IMG submission 187528) | Root nodule microbial communities of legume samples collected from California, USA - Siratro red BW (SPAdes) (version 2) | ecosystem: Host-associated > Plants > Roots > Nodule | place: USA...
TATTATTATTTCAAGAATACTTAAACTGATAAATATATTTTTATGTTATTATTGATTTTTATTTCTTTTTATTTTTATCATTATGCTTTAATTTAAAAGATTACCCGGACAAAATCGGGTGTTGACAAGAGGGTATGTTAAAGATCTCATATCAACTAAAGATAAGGCTAATTCATAATATATAAGTGGGTACAAACCTCACTTATAAGAAAGTTTTGTAAGATTGAGTTAGACTTAAAGTTTACTTCTTAAGTTGTACTACTTTTGTCAACTCATTGTTTCTCTTATTGTTTGCCATTTAGAATTATATAAGTTAATATTCATAAAATTCTCATGATGAACTCATTTTATAGGTCTCAGCATGATTTTTATGATACCATCTAACATCATCTTTATATCATTTTATTGTTATTAATCTTGTTAAATTTTTGGTAAATTACTAAGTAATTTTTTATTTTTATTTTATTAATTTAATTAATGATTCATCTTATAAGTTATAAACTTTGTAAAATAAAAGATAGCACTTTGATTACTTATTAAACATTTTACCTATCTGTATTTCTATATATAATTTACAATAGTCCTAACCATGATTATACGTTGATATATATATATATATATATATATATATATATATATATATATATATATATATATTATATATATATATATATATATATATATATATATATATATATATATATATATATATATATATATCTTACATCTATATACATATAAACATATCTTTCTAACACGATTATGATTTTATTTAATGTTCCAAAAATAGGTTGGTCTAGCGACATAATATACAATGGGCTAACAACATGAAAGGGATAATGAAAGTGTAGGGAGTGTTAGAGATATTGTAGTTGAATTATTAGGAAGTGTCAAAAATGTTGATGCTCGTCTCCTAAAAGTCTCTATGTTATTCTAAGAGTCCACACCCCAATGCAAATCTTGAAAATCTACATATATTATAGTATAAAATTGTCTAATCTATGAAAAAGTGATCTATTTATGTGTGGTAATATATATATATATATATATATATATATATATATACCATTTTTAAGGAAAAAGAAAATAAACAATAAACATAAACAGGAGTGATAACAAATACCATAGAGATGGATTAAATAATATAAAATAATATATATAAATTTTTTTCTTTTCATTTTACTTTTATTTTAGAAGGACAAGTGTAAATTATTTTTTTATTTTTGTAGTTACTAATCAAGATAAATGAGATTCGCCAAATCTATACAAGATTATTTTATCTTGCCTAATTCATTTTTTTCCTTTAAATACCAAAACTCCAACTACAAATAATTTAAACTTTAATGGTTATATTTTAATTTTTCTTTTCTTAATCACAACTTAAAACTTAATTTATGAGATTATTATACCTCTAAATAAAATTTGAGTTTCATAATATATAAATATATATATATATATATATATATATATATATATATATATATATTTTTGTATTATAATATGTATACTTCAAACATATAAATTTTAGAAATTTAAAATTTTAACTATTACAATCTATCGAATAATATTTAGGGAGTTCTCTTAATTTGAAATATTAAAGTTATCTTAATTATAGTAATTAATATTTTTTATTTTAAATTCTAAAATAATTACAGGTAATACTAAAATCTAAAAAATGACGGTTAGAAAATGTTAGTAATTTAAAATTAATAGACATTTTTGCATGAACTAAAAGAATAGATTGAGTTGTATTTACAAAATTCAAACTATATTTAAACATAAATTATAACTATTAAAATAACATTGCTGGTTCAAATCCTCTATTTAATTATATATAACTTCCACCTAATTTTCTTCCATTTTTTTAATTAAATTTCAATTGAAATTTTGAAAAAGATAACGCGTTATTTCTAGACCAAGAAAGCATATCTGGATTCGGAATTGCTAATTTTAATATAGTGGATATAATTAAATACGTTTACTTTGACTTAATTACATGTTTCACGCTTCAACTAATATCATTTTACAAATTGTATCATTTAATTGTTTACGCACTTAAAACATATAATTTTATTACAGATCCACTATATGTGTGATAAGTTAACATCATGACAGGTAAAGAAAAAGAGTTCAAAAAATTAAATGACATTAAACAGTTTATCCTAGGTATACAAACCTACTTTTTTTTTACTTACAGTTCTGTTATTACTTTTGTGTCTACCTTGTGTCACTCTCACTGAAAAGTTAATCACCCCTCAAAAAAATGCCCAGAAGATTGTCATGTTTTGGTTCAAGATTTCTTGGACAATAGTCACAAACAACACAAGCGAGTGGAAGATCTTGAGCACTCCACGCTTGACCTTGTTTTGCTACTACGCGGCGTCATGCATATTCCCCACATTTTTCATTTCACCTACTCCTCCTTGTCGTACACCGCTACCGTACTTTTGGACCTTCAAAATTTGAAGAACAAAATATTTAATAATAGATATGCTGTGGGACCTGCACCTTCCGTACCCATAACTTCTGCTTCCTTTTTCGTCCCATCTCCGGAAATTACCAAAATCGACGATAATGCCTCATGCATGCCTTTAGGGTTTACAACTATCATTATTGTCCCTTCTTTTCTCCGGTGTCAAACAAAGTGGTTGTCAATCTCAGAGAGTCAAAAGTGCGTTTATTTTAACGTTTGAGTGCATGTCAACAAAATACAGAAAAGAAAAGTGGGGCGAGAAAAGAAAGTGAAAAAGACAAACGTGTTTGAGAGCAAGGTCAGTAGAGAAAGATGTAGAGTTTGTTTATTATTGTGGACATACATTGTCAACCAGAACCATATAGTGAAGGTTAATTAAAATAAGTACGCGGTGATTAGGAGCGGAAAATCAGCATTTTCTGATTCGTTGATAAGCTTAATTAATTATTTAATTAAACTCCAGAATGATGAACGTGTAAACACTGTTGGGGTTAGTAATTAATGAATCTTTAAAAGGTAAAGAAAATAGTTGTTGAAGATGTCGCAATTCCCTATTGATGGGAGGGAGAGTGAGAAGGTGTGGCATTGTTAATGGTAAATGGTGATGGGATGATCCGTTGGCAACGGCAGGTACTTTGGGTCAACCAGCATCTACAGTGATTACTTGTCTGGAATCCTACTGTTTACGGTTACTGTTCAATCATTGTCAATGCTTCTAGAACCAAAAGAATTTGACAACTTTTCACAATTCCTTTGGATTCCTTCCATATTCCGGTACACACAGTGAAATAATTCGGACTTTGGACAACTTCTCTGTCGTCTTTGTTAAATAAATGTTTAACTATTTTTTATGAAATTATTTTCTTTTAGATCAATCCTTAATATGTTTGTTGACTACAATGTTTTGTTGGTATGAATTTATTTGTATTCATTTCATAAACTTTCTGGTTGAATTTAATCTAGTTCACTTAATATATAATTTTAAAATGATTTAAATTAAATTTTAAGTGTATATAAATTTAAATATTTTTATTAAAAATTTTATTTTGTTGAGCATCAAAATTTTTATATTTTTAATTAAATTTTTGTATTTGATTTTGTCGTCAACTGCGGTGTATGGTTATTATTTTACATCATCATTGTTTATACGTAGAGACATAAAAAATAAAAGAAATTATTTAATCAATTTTAAATTTCTTATAAATTTCTGTTAGGTATTTAAGTGTAGGAATGAGAAAGTTGAGCAATATATAAGAAAGAAAACTCACAAACCAAATACTTTAAGGTTTTTGATTGGAAGTAGTGTCATTTCCTTATATGAATTGACTCAGTTTTAATGAGATCTCTCCAGTTTTGTTCTATTGGATTATCCAACAATTTCATTATTTCTAATTGACTTCTTATTAAAAGTAAATTTGTTTTTTAATGTCTAGAATTTTATACTTTTTAAGTTTCTGTTTTGATTTTGTTAACTTAAACTATAAAAGATAAAAAATAAAGTTCTGAATTCTAATTATCTTCACAAAACCTTATTGCTTTCATGTTTCCACATCACTCCTTTTGATTTTTGTTTTAACATTTAACTTTACAAAGATAATTAAAGTTTCAGAATTTTATTTTTCTAATTGAGTTGGTGGTGTTATGATTGAGCTATAAAATTAAAGAGTCACATCATCTTAATTGACAATAAGTATTTAATTGAAAAAATAACAAGATGTTGAGCACTTAATGGAAAATGGGAATTTTTAATAAAGATTCAATTAAAAATACTCAATTTTTGTAAGGAATTTAAAACAAAATTAAACTATTTTTTATTTTCTATGATAAGTGTAACACTTCATATTTTTCATATAATAATAACTTTATTGTATAAGAATTATATAATAAACTTAAATATAAATATTCATATATTCATTATATATTTTAAAATATACTTTTCTATATAAAATTTATTAAAAATACTTTTGTACAGTCACAATAAAATTAAATTAAAATAATTTTTTCCATCAGCTCACTAAAGATTCACACCACCTGTCAAATCACATGTAATACACTGCAAATTTAAAAACAAAACAGCCATCATCCACACAAAAAGAAGGGTAAGCTAGAGAATTTTTAAAAAAATATTTTCATAAATTAAGTTTCTATCTCAACCAAACAACAAAAAATCAAACTTTCATCTCACATACAAATACACTAGACTCTCTACTTCCTCCGGAAGACTCGTGCATTGAGTTAGACTTAAAGATTTTCACCTTTCATATACCATTCATCTGTTCCGATCAACTCATATTTCAAATCTCTAATATGTCTGTCTTGATCAGTTCCTATTTCAAACCTCAGGTAGTTCCATATGCACAGGGGTAATCCATATGTCCTATTCCGATAAGCTCATTTGCCAAACCTCGGACATGGTCATATAAACCTTATTCAACTCTTCACTAAGTAATAATCTTCATATGTGAATTCAATGTATTAATAGAGTCGGGATACCTCTTTAGATAGATCGAATCCCCAAATAATGCACATCCTAATAATCTTAACAGGGTTATCTCCTTTTCTGAAGATACTATATCTTCATCACATACCACATCATTTACAAACATTGATACTACATCATATTATACATAAACATTCATTCAATTGAATTCAAATTCATCAAATTCATATTTAATAAAATAAATAATTCCAGTATCCATTAAAAACATTTAAACTAGCTTCCTTATAAGTAGAAATATTTAAAAAAATTCCAAAAACACAAGATCACGGATAACCTAACTCTGCCCAAGGATCTGATTGAACACTTTTGCTCTACACGATGTCAAGAGTCTAGGGAGGACCTATGACCGTCAATTTGATAAGAAAGGAAAGTGAAATTTTAGAGAGAAGACAAATAAAATGGAAGAACAACTTTTGAGAGAGAGTTGATAGTTTTTATAAAAATAAAATAAAATATCTTCTTAAAGATAATTGGTGGTTGTTATTATAAAAATGAAAACTAGATAACTAACTTTTATTGAAATAATTTTTCTATTTAAAAAACATTCAGATATTATCTTATTTATCTCTAAAGCTAAATTCTAAGTTAGTTTTTATTGTGAAACTATTTTCTAAAGTATTACAAGAAAAAAACATAAATAGTGATAATGTCAAATAATTATCACATTATCTCATTTGATGGTAAAATCAAACAACAATGAGTGATTTAAAAAATATAAAAAATTTAGATACTCCGTTAATAGAAACTTAATTAAAAATATCAAAATTTTTTCATAAACTTAAAACTTGATTAAACCTTTAAAAATATTAGTTTTTAATCATTAAAAATGGATGAGTTAAATCTATTGATTCATTTAAATTTTAAAATAGCAACTTTTAAAATTAGAAAATCAAATTTAATTTTTAATATTTTATATATTTAACAAAATATAGTAAGTGGAAATTAGAATTTTATAATTAAGAATTAAAAAACGAAAAAAAAGTAAAGTTTTAATTTAATATTATTTTATAATTAAGTATGTTTTTGTAGGTGGGTTGTTAACCCACATAGGATGAACCCATATATGACAGCTAGATGAAACTCATTTACTAAATTCCAACCCTTTTTAAATGCTCTACATTATAATGTTACATCCTCAATAATATTATCTAAAAATAATAACTCCATTAAAATATCACATCAATATACTATGTGATTAGATGATAAAAACTAGAAATAAAAACATATTTATAAGGATTGTAATAATAAAATAATATATTTACATTATTAGTATATATATGATATATTTCTAGAAACTAAAATAAAAAAATAACATATTTTCATGAATAAAAAAATACTTATTTATGCTAAAATAAATACATAATAACACATTTATTAAGACTAAAAAGACATTTTCTAAAAGAAATAAACATTATCTTAACATTAATATTACTACAGGAAACAATTAAAGAACGACTATTTAATTGAGGATTTAGAAAAGATTAAGATTTTAAAAGGAATTTATATATAAAAATTTATATAAAGAATACATTATGTTTCAGTGACGGTTTTAAATTATATAAATAAATTTGGTGATATTTAATTAGGATTATTAATATTGTTTAAGGAAGGAAATAAAATCTAATAGTATCATTAAGATTTTTTTACAACTTATAAAAAGTATATCATAATTGAAAATAAACCAATTTTAATGGATTATTTTCTAAGAAGTTAATGGATTTCGTGTTGCACTTTTACTAATTGGATATATAAAATTCACATAAATTAAATAATCTCCACTCAAACTTTTGACTAATCTCTCTTTCTTTTTCTACTAGATTTCAGGCATTTTGTTCTCTTATTATTACATTTCTTTTCTCTTCAAGACTATACACACGTTTATGTGCGGTAGTATTCTATATATAATTTTCTATTCAACCAATAGATGAGTTTTATTATCTAGTATTGCATTAAAGACCATAATTTTAAGCCTATTTGGTTAAGCCCAAAAGTCGAAACGAAAAGATGTTAATAGGTAGTGGCTAATACAAAAATAAAAATAAAAAAATTGAACAAAACTAATTAAATATTAAAATATTGAGAAAATTAGTATTGATTAAACTAAACATTATCATTTTTTTTATTATTTTTGTTGAGTATTATAATTTTTAATGTTTTGTGAAAAAGATTTCTTCCAAATCTTAAAATCCATAAAATGTATTTCAAATATTTTAAATTCTTACAGTATAAATAACTAAAATTCAACGCACAAAACCTTTTAGAAAAGTATAATATATTATAATTAATGAGATTCATACATAGTATTTTAAATTCTGTAAAACTTTTGATGTGAACAAAAATATATTTTTTCAAATGTCACTAAGGAGATCTTAAGAAATGAAAAATTATATTCGAATAAACATTTTCGATTTTCCAAAGCAATGATACGCGTTTTCAAAGTTGAATGAGATACAAAGTATAAGGCGATCAACAAAGATCTAGCCCGGAGTAAAGTTTAAAGGTAAGATGTAATTGGAAACAAATTTTCAAATGTTGTATCCCTTAAAAGGGGAAGTAAGATAGTTATTGTAGAAAAAAAAATAATGCTAATCAAGTTTTTTTCTTCAAGTTATTTATAATTCAATTTTAGTCTAATGTTTAAATTTCAATTTGAAATATAAGTCATTTTTTTGTCTTTGAAATTATTTTGCTTTTAATTCTCATAAATATTTTATTTTCTTAATTTCGACATTTTTTTCTATTTTCATGTAAAATGGCAGGAAATATGAAGAAAGGTTTATATAATAATTTAAAAAATTGGTTAATTGAATTAATAATAATAAATTTATATGTAATTGTATTAATTTTTAAAATTATCATCAAATAATTTTTGTATGGAGAGAGAATAATAATTAAACTTTTAAAATTTTCAATGTTCATGAAAAAGAGAAATATATAATCAGAACATTTATTAGTTACAAATTAAAATAATTATTCATATTTTGATTAGTGGATAGTTAAATTTTTACAAAAACAACAAAATTAATATCTTACAATTAAAAAGGAAAAAATTATTGCAAAAGGATATTCTAAATATTTAGTAATTCACTTCATATTCCTTAGTAGAATTAATTCAATTACTGTTCCTTAAAACCTGTGCCCACAAGAAATTGATCTGTCTTAAAAAAAGATTAAGGATAATTGAAACACGAAAGTAGCTAGTCTGTAAGATTTTGCCAGGATATTCGCCGGTCAACTCGAAACAAAACAAAGACACCCCAAGTCAAATGCACGTTATTCACGTGTTCTTTTAATGCAACAACGCAACCGCACATCTCACCTTTGTTTATTTATTTATACCGATACACGTCCTTTTATATATTTTTAGTTGTCTGTTGTTTTAGAATACAAATTTTATAATTTTGATTACTAAATTATGTGATTGCTTTTTTAAATTTTATATATAAAGTTTTGTAATAAAGTTAATTGTTCATAATTATATAATTTGGTAACCAAAATTTGCTCATATATATACACATTAAAATATAGTTAACGGATAAACTATTAAATATGTTTTCAATTATATATTTTATAATTTTTTTAATTTAATGGTTAAATTTAATACTTATAAGTTAAACAAACTAAATTAGACCAATTTTATTCTTTGTATGATATTGCCGTGAAGGCAAACTCTGCCGTACTTCCAGCTTGCTTATGTAGGATTGATTAACTGGCGTAATTTATCACTGCTGTGGGAATATCGCCACTTAATTTTTCTTTCAATATCGTTTCTGAAGATTCAAAAACTTCTTATCATCGATGTTTATGCTTTCCATTTTTTTATTTCAATGTGGAACTTTTTCAGCTCTATATTTGTATACAACGTGAAAGTCTCTAAAATAGACAAACAAGCTTAGAAATTCCATATCAACTATATTAAAAATCAACTATTTTTATAATTTTTCTTACATCAATAAATAATAGTTAGATGAGTTTTAACTTTTTTATACTTTTTACATTCATTGTGTTTCTAATTTTAAATTAATTAAGAGGATTAGTAATTTCTAAGATTGAGAAAAATAATTTAAATTCGTATTAATTAAGATAGTTTGACATAATGAATGAAATTATCATAAAAGAAGGTACAAGAAATATTCCGACTCTTGTATCAACCATTTTCATAAACCAATACTTAATAGCACTTCTTGAGACAAATAATATATGTATTTATGGAGACAAATAAATTATGAGTATAAACAAATATTACAAATGTTTACAACTTTTTTCTAAAAATAAAAACAAAAGCACGTCAATATAAAAATTTTAATTATTCACTTACATGAATCACCATACTCCATCTTTGTGAAATAGTATACTTTTTTACAATCTCACAATAACACAGCAAAATATTATAGAATTTGGAAGTACACATTAATGTAAAATACCTGAATGATAAGTCTTTCTTATGATATTTTTCTATTAATAATAAAGAATAGTACAAAAAGGATGTTTCAACCCTTTTATTAAAAAAAAAAAAAAAAAAAAAAAAAAAAAAAAAAAAAAAAAAAAATAAAAAAAAAAAAAAAAAAAAAAAAAAAAAAAAAAAAAAACTAAATACAAGGTTCATAGGTATTAGAACCTGAATTTAATCATAACAGTCCTACATTCATCCCTTTGACAAAATTAACTATTGGTTTGATGACACTAATTTACATCAAAATTATACAATACTTATTTGCTCATTGCACCTGAATTAGGACTCAATTATTGTAATTGAAACTCTTCAACTGAATGACACAGTCCAACTTACTCCACCTGCTATACTTAATGCTCTTGTTCCATGCTTCTTTATGTGTCCTGCCAACCAACTAACCAAGTTTATGCAGTAGGTGCCTTGTGTTGGAGCTCTTACAAATGCTTAGTTTGAGATGACAGTCCTACTAATTTAGATGCTTCGTAGAAATAATTTTCTCTAACCGTAGATTTTGTTACAACAATCACAATGTGGTCTCCCTTGTGTCTTTAATTTCTCTACGACTTCCCGCACACACAGAACATAATATCTTTTCCATAATGTCTTCCAACATTAAAAATTAAATAATAATAATAACATATTTCTTATTTTACATTGGTTGATACTCAGTATCATTCTTTATATCCTCTGATTGTTGTATACTCTATCTAGATTTTTATTGATTTTATACAGATAATTAGGTAGATACATCAATCCGAATATGAGAAATTAACTTTATTATATTTGTTCATATCTAGGCTTATACTTTTAGTTGAGCTATAGTGGAAATTTCTACCGTGTCCTTCTATCCAGATATTTTAAACAATTGAGATAAACATACATTTCCAATCAACAGTACATTCACTCAAGTAAATACATTGTTAGTCTCATTTGATCATATTAATTATAATTAGTCAGGTAAGGATGAGACATCTATCATCTTATTTATTTTATAATTATCCTTACCTCCTTATCCAATTAATCTTAACTATGAACTATCTCTATTGAGATATCTCTAACCTCACCTTATCTATTTACTTGGTTACTTTATTATATTATTTCAATGAGTTGTTCCTAACCTCAATTTATTTAGTAATTATCATTGGTAGGATATTTCTAACTCATCTTGTTTAATCATTTCTTGTTATTTAATATATATATATATATATATATATGTTATTTTTTATATTTATTATTTTTATTTGGTTGATAAATGAATATTTTCTTATTCTCGTAATTTTTATCTTAATTTTTATACTTTTGTATAAATAATAATAATTATTATTATTATTAAATAAAAGAATTATCGTAATAATTATCACAATGTTATATAATATTTATTCTCACTTTTCTATTTTGTCTCTTGTAAATGATAAAAATGAAAATATCAACTTAATTAGATGGAAGGGTCAAATTTTTCAAAATCATTCTTTGTACTTATCACAACAATTTTCTAGGGACTAGTTAGAATACATGTATCATTACTAATTTAGTCACTTTTAGAGGAACACGGGTGTCAACTTTAACATTTATTTTTGACATGAAAGTTCCAGTTATTTTGGAAGAATCAATAGTAATCACTTATCGTCCATATCAACCCATTAATTAATATATTTCCACTAACTATGTAAAGAAAGTAATAGTATAAAGAAAGGAAGGAATTGTAGATAAATGAAAATCCTCTTTTCTCTCTAAATAATAAAAAAAAATGCATAAAAAAACTATATTGTAAACAAACTTGTAAATTACATACATCTTTATCTCATATTTTATTTTTTTGTCAAGATTTAATTGAGAATAATCACATCTCAAAATATAATTAAATTAATAGTCAAACTAAAATATAATTAAATTAATAGTCAAACTAAAATATAATTAAATTAATAGTCAAACTATATTGAAGAAGGCTTTGGTTGCATCTCAGTGATATATTGTTTGCTTCTTTTTTGTGTATAAATTAAATATTTTAATCAAGGATGACAATGAAGTATAGTGTAATAAATAAATTGTATGAGTGCTACTACTATGTATGTAATATAATGGATGACAACCATAGTACCGGATGATGATATTGAATGATGTTAGGATTAGGTAATTATGTTTAAATAATTTATTATAAAACAAAATATGTCTAATTTATGGACTAATATTAAGTTATTATTGTAGTATTTCGTGAATGTCCAATTGTTCGATTATGAATCTATTGATTGTCTTAGATGAACATGACTAATCTATTTTTATCAATTTCTAAAAGACATTGGGTTAGATGGTATTAGAATAGTTTCTAGACTTTATTTTTTTGAATTTTAATTTTCACTTGGTTTTTATGTTTTAAAATTTTTAACATTTGTAATACTTATTTACAATTTTTTTTATATAGTTAATTTCAATATTGTTTTCTATTGAGTTGAATATTGATTGATTTATTCTTTTATATGATATTGTTGAATCTGTTTTTTTTTTTTTTTTTTAAATAAAATTT
>Ga0209700_109080_pt1 | contig 11947 bp, 4 predicted proteins | sample SiratroredBW_FD_187528 | JGI IMG/M metagenome (GOLD analysis project Ga0209700, IMG submission 187528) | Root nodule microbial communities of legume samples collected from California, USA - Siratro red BW (SPAdes) (version 2) | ecosystem: Host-associated > Plants > Roots > Nodule | place: USA...
AGACCTAAAAATGCCCTCAATTGCTTCACCGTTTTGGGACTTTGCCAATTCAAAACAACAATGACTTTGGCTGTTTCCATAGTTATGCCCGCCCCTGATATAGTGTGTCCCAAATAATCCACCTGCCATAACCCGAAACAACATTTTGAAAATTTTGCAAACAACTGATGTTGCTGCAAAAGTTAGAGCACCAATTCCAAGTGTTCCAAATGAAGCTGTCATGAAGGGCTATAAATGAGAATATCATCGAAGAAGACCAGGACGAATTTCCTTAGAAAGCTCTTGAAAACTTCATTCATTAGACTTTGGAATGTGGTCGGGGCGTTAGTAAGCCCAAATGGCATTACCAGCCACTCATAGTGGCCATGATGAGTGCGGAAAGCGGTCTTGTGCCTGTCTTGGTCAGCTACCAAGATTTGATGATACCCTGCTCGAAGATCAATTTTAGAGAAGTATTGAGAGCCGTATAATTCATCAATTAATTCATCCACCGTGGGAATGGGAAAACTGTCTTTGATTGTGAGAGCATTGAGAGCTCTATAATCCGTGCAAAATCTCCACGTGCCATCTTTCTTTTTAACTAAGATGACTGGTGATGAAAAAGGACTCATACTTAGTGTAATTATACCCGCTTCCAGCATCTCTTGCACCATTAATTCAATCTGCTGTTTCTGACTGTGTGGATACCGGTATGGTCTCACTTTAACCGGTGTTGCCTCGTCCTTTAAAGGAATTCTGTGATTATGGGTTCTGCAAGGTGGTAATGTGGTTGGTGTGCCAAATAAGTGAATATATTGCTGCAACAGTTGACGCAATTGTGGATCCATATCTGTTGGAATGCTGGGCAGCGATTCAAACCCTGATGGTTAAGGAATGTGCTGCATTGTAAAAAGCTGTTCAATGGCATGGGTATTATGGATTCGTCTCAGTTGGTGAAATTCAGCGTGGCTGGGCAATTGAGGATGCTCTCCCTGCAAAGTAACAAATTTATTATCGCTGTAGAATTTCAATGTGCGTGTACTGTAATCTGCTATATGAGGTCCAAGTGTAGCAAGCCAAGCAGCGCCTAAGACCAAATCTGCACCAGAAATTGGTAGAATATAGACTGGAATTGTTAACATATAACCCTGTACCGAGACCTCCAATTGGTTAACCAATCCTTCAGCTACCAAGGAATGGCCGTTTCCCACCAGCACTTGGAAGTTGGGCGCAACAGTGCGAGGTAGTTTTAGATGATTTGCAATGCAAGGTTGCAAGAAGTTATCAGAACTACCACTATCTAACAATATGTGGATCTCTAAGCCATTGATAATGCCTTTGAATTTTATTGTGCCGTATCCACTTGAACCTTTCAAGGCATTATATGATAGGGTCTGGTCTTCTAAGTGTGTGACGTCCTCAGCATCTATAGGGGGTGGTTGGTCAGTTTCATCATCACCATCCATATAGAACAGTAAATACTGTTTGTTTGGACAATTATGAGAGGCTGTAAACTTCTCATCACATGTATAGCATAAACCTTTCTCACGTCGCAACTGCATTTCCATAGGTGACATGCGTTTCACAGGGGTAGATTTTGAAATATTATGGTGTGAAGTGGGTAATGGTGTCTGCAGCAGTGGTGGGAGGTTTGTGGATCTTAGAGATTGGGAAGATGTATTATGGTTTGTTGCATATGAAACCCGTGTTGGATTTTGCTGGAACACAGATTTGGGCTTAGTATTATACTTTTCTTCATAAAGTTTAGCCAAAGACACACAACAGAGGAGTGTTGTAGGCGATTGAGCAATAACATCACGTTGAATGTCAAGTTTCAGACCACCCACAAAGCAATCTTTCAATGCCTCTGTGGTGACCCCTTGAACACGATTGGCTAGAGTAGTGAATTGGTTATAATAATCTTGTACCGTATGCAACTGCACTAATTTAAAGAGTTGAGAACGCGAACACTCATAAGGAGAAAGCCCAAATTCTAATTCCAGAGCCCGTGTGAAATCGAGCCATGAATGAAATGGTGTAGCGCGGTTCGTCATCTAGAACCAGGGCACAACATCTTTATCCAAATGGATGGCAGCAATGGTGATACGTTGAACATCAGGTGTATTATAATAATCAAAAAATTGTTCCGCTTTGAAAATCCATTGAAGGACCTCGGAACCATCAAATCGTGGAAAATCCAGCTTGATATTTCTCACCTGAAATGGTTGCTGTGACAAGGTACCTGGAGTCCCGCTGTTTCCGTCCAGATGTTGCTGGTGATGGTGACCTGGACTGCGCTGCTGCTTCAACAAGGCATCCAAGGTGTCTTCTAATGTTTCAAATCTCTTTTTGTATTCCAAACGATCATTTTCTAATGTTTCAAGAAGCTTGGAAACATTTGCAGAGAGGTCTTTTAAACGAGTGTTTTCAGCCATGTTAGGTAAGAAATGCAATGAAAGCACCAATTGTAACGTATATCAGAGGAATAAAAAGGATCTTAAGAAAAATGACAGAAGAAAATGATGAATAATACGATCAGCCCGCCTACTATAGAAATATTCCGCAAGAGAAATTAACAGAATTGTCAGAAAATTGTCCCCCTCCATTCTCTCTCTTCTATCCTTAAATACAAGGATTATCCCCACACATAGTCTGCCAGCTTGGAATTCTTTATTTTGGGCCTCGAACTACGTCTTCCTTCTTCCTTGTGGGCCTCGTTTCCTTCTATTGGGTTGTCCATCATTACATGCTTACTTGTTAAAGTACATCTTATTTTACATTTTTATTTTTTGTTTCAAATAAAATCTTTTTTTTTTCATTTCTGTCTAGTTTCAAAACACATATTTATATATACAAAAAAAAGCTAATACACTTTGACAAAACCACCACTCAACCTCTCTTTCTCCTTTTCTCTTTTCTCTTCTCTGAACTTCTTCTTCCATCATTTATCAGATCAAGGTTTGGAGTTTATTATTGAATTCGTGGCAGAAATTTGTGCAACACTGTTTTACCATTTTTCTTCTCTAAATTAGTTGTAAATCTGTTCAACAGGTATCCATAGAGTGGTTGCATGTGTCTTCATAGATTTCAAGAAGAGTCTCCATTTGTTCCACATCCTTGTAATGTAATCTAATAATTGATTAGATATTTTCTGTTACAGGTTAGATTCTCCTACTTTTAGGTTTTCGAAGCACAGGTTAGATTCTCCTACTTTTAGGTTTTTGAAGTTCTTTTGGAGAAATATATGTTCTAATCAGGTAAGGAAGCTGAAATAGATTTTTTCTTTTTAAATTCTAAGTTAGAAGAGTGAAATTACTGGTGTTGCATATTTAATTACTGTGTGATGATTTTTTGAATAAAGATTTTCTTTAGATATTTAAAATTTAAAATGTTGGAAGATGATGAAATTGTGCTTAACTAGTTATCAAGAACTCATAAGTGCAATATAGTTGTTGTTTTTCCTTTAGTAGAAATGCTTTATGTGACTTTGTGAGCTGATTGATTTTTTTAAGAATATAAACTTGTTCTTCTGAATTTGGTTTAGAAATGGGCATAGAACGAATTTGAATGACAATGTAGCTTTGAATGTATGAACATATTGAAAATGAGTAAAGAACTGAGATGTTTTTAGTAAGTGTTATGTTTCATTGTGAGAGTTACTATATTGAGTTGCTTTGATATACGGATGATATAAAAAGTATGTGAAGAAGTTAGGATGTCAAATATCATTTCATGGTTTGTTTTGGAGAAAATTTAATTCTTGATGAAAAATGCAGGATTAATTGATATAACTGATAAGTTTAGAACTGTAATTAGTCGCTCCTGACTTCTTTACCAAATAGTCACTCCTAACTAAAATAAAAAAGTTGGATAAATGATTATTAACAGATCATTCAATAACTCTACTAGAAACGATTATCTTCTATCGACATATATAATATTTCTACTCCCTTTGCTGGTTAGTTAATAGAGCAGAAATGTTCTACGAAACATTTGATAAGTGAAAACTTTTTAACAAAGTGTCAGTACAGTACGACGTTGTCTATGCTTTTTTCTTTGTCAGATTAATTCATAAGTTCCTAGTTTTTTATAATAATAAAAAGAAAATAGTTAACGTCAATAATAATCATGAATATACAAACCACAGACACTCCATTGAATCGTTGATAACAACTTAAAAATTTCGTCATGCTAATTTGTTCTTCTAGAACACCGCCTCTACAATACTACAAAGATGCCACACAAATGCTAATTTGTTTATCTATTACATTTTCAGTGTAAGTAAATGCAAGTTTTTTATAATGTATAGATTGGGAAATTTAATAAGAAGGGAAATAGTAAGAGGATAGCTGTTTCCATTACCAACCATAAAAGCATTTTCAGAGTTTTTGTCTGTAGCAATTCAATAAGAAGAAAATAGTCTGGAAGAGTGTTTGGATGACTATCAACTGAGCAATGTCGAAACATAGGAATTCACAGCTGAAGGTGGAGTCTTCTTTAGAAACAAATATTCATGTTGGTTAATTTAGAATTCAAAGTTAAAAAAGTGAAATTGCTGGTGTTGTATATTTAATTTTCATTAAACCATTGATATAATTTGTTTGTGTGAACATTGGTAGAATTTGCTTGTGTATAGTTGTTGTTTTGCCTTTAGTAATAGGAATGCTTCATTATGTGACTTTGTGAATTGATTGATTATTTTAAGAATATAAACTTGTTCCTTTGAATTTGGATTTAGAAATGGACATTCAACAAATTTGAATAATAATGTAGCTTTAAATGCATGAACATGTTGAAAATCAGTAAGATAATTGAGATGGTTTTAGTAAGTGGTGTCTATGATTGGTTCTGTGAGGCTTTCTAATAGAGTCTTGGATTTTTATATTTCATTGTACTGAGAATTACCATATTGAGTTACTTTGCTGTATAAATGATTTAAAAAACATGTGAACAAGTTAGGATGTCAAACATCATTTCATGGTTTATTTTGAAAAAAAATTAATTCTTGATAAAGAATACAGGACTAATTGATATAACTGATAAGTTTAGAAGTGTAATTACTCACTCTTGACTTCCTTACGAAATAGTCACTTCTAACTAAAATAAAAAAGTTGTATTAGTATTTATTACCACATCACGTAATAATTCATTAAAGAAGATTATCGCCTATCGACATATATCATATTCATACTCTCTCTTCTGGTAAGCCAATAGAATAGATACACTACTGTCGTGTGTTTCTTCTCTTTGCTAAATTTAATCTTGGCGTTTTCTGTTTTTTATATTCTATTCCATACACAGCCTTCAAAACAAACTTATCTGTGATTTGTGACATTATAAGCCGAAGTCAATGAAAGAAGGAATAGTTACTAAAACTGTTTCCTTTTGGAACCAAAGCAGACAGTCCTTACGTATTTTCGTACTTTAACTGAAAATGGAATAACAATACCGAAAAAGAACAGAAAATGGAACAGCAACTGAAAATGAATCAGTACAATGTGGATAAAGTTTGGAAACACTAACAACTGAAAATTGAAAATTGAACAGTACAGTGTGGATCAAGTTCGGAAACAACAACACTTTGAAAATTGAATAGAATCTCCTTTTTTGTATCTCAGGTTGTGACAGTTAAAGTTGCAATTCTTATGAGATACGCAGGATCCGGCACAATCCATTCATGGACTCAGCGTCACAAATTGTCCTGTCACAAAAACAAAGTTAAAAATATTTATTAATTAAATTTAGATTTTTCTTTCAATAAATCATTCAAATGAAATTATAGATTCAGAACCATGCACAATCTGTAATCAGTTCACAGTATGTGACTCTGTAAAAAACCATTTGAGAATCATTGAATTGTAAAGTATTTGAAACAAACACACATCTAACTTAAAAAGATCTATTGAATTGTTACCTGATATGAGGACCAAAGCATAACACTGGATTCCCAAATGAACAATTTGAAACATGAAAGAGGAGGCCATGTGTGAAGATTTCTAATATGAATTTTTTCTTTACCTGGGTTCCTTTTTATTACTTTCTCTTCCTACCTACTACAAAAATAATTATTAAAAAATTAATTAAGATGTAAGTAAACTATTGTTGATACAGTTTTATTACTTATTATCATACTATTATTTGAAGTATTATATTATTTTATAAGAAGATTGGCGTAAAAAAAATATTCTGTACGTATAAAACTGATTAAAGTTTTTTAAGTTTATGTATTAAAATTAATATCACCATTCTTTCAACATTGTACTTTCATATTATATATATATATATAAATTGTAGTTTCATATTATATTATTTAGATAATATGAAAGTGAAGTATAGTGATATTAATTTTAATACATACTACATATGTATTGAATATTTTTTTACTCCAATTTTTTTATAAAATAATATTTGAAATAATAATATGATGATAAAAATAGTAATAAAACTGTATTATATATCAGGTGTCAATGGTTTATTTACATTTTAATTAATTTTTGAATAATTATTTTTTGTAGTAGGTGGGAAGAGAGAGTAATTCTTTATGTTATGTAATAAAAGGTAACCCAACTTTGTGTTTCAAATTGTTATTTCGAAAATCTTATGTTCTGCCTTAGTCCTTATAGGTAACAACTCAATACATAGATGTGTATGTGTATACTTCAACTTTAATGATAGAATGAGTGATTCTCATGTGATTTTTTATAGTCACAAATTGTGGACTATTTTTTACAGCCACAGATTGTGCATGATGGTTGAGTCTGGAATTCCATTTGAATGATTTATTAAAGAAAAATCAATATTTATATAATAAATATTTTTAACTTTGCTTTTGTGACAGGGCAACCTGTGACCTGAGTCTACGGATAGGTTGTGCTGGAGCGTGCCTATTTCATAAATTATAACTTTAACTGTCACAATTTGAGATATAAAAATGGGTTCTGTTTAATTTTTTTAGTGTTGTTGTTTCGGAACCTGATCCCATTATACTGTTCAGTTTAATTTTTTAGTGTTGTTGTTTCGGAACCTGATCCCATTATACTGTTCAATTTTCAGTTGTTGTTATTTCCGAATTTGATCCACATTCTACTGTTCCATTCTCAGTTGTTCTTCTATTTCAGTTGTTGATATTTAGCTTTTTTTTTTCATTTTGGTGTAGTTTTTCATTTTAATTCGCAAAATGGGTAGAAAAAAATTTTATCTATCAAAATGGGTAAATTCTGCTAGCTAGATATGCATAATTTCAAACTGGTAAAAATAAAAATTACATGCTCGCGATTTCAATTAATGATATTAATTAAAATCATTGCTCTCTATGCAATATTATGATTGTTAGGTATAACAATTAATAAAAAAAATAGCAATCATTATATAATAATAATTAACAAATAATTTTTTAATTATTTAATACTATGTTTATTACTTTAACAATTAATAAAAAAATTAATAATAGTAATTAGCATAACTGTAATAAAAAAAAATTAAGACATACAAATTTATTTTAAATTAAAACAAAATAACATAATGATAATGATTATAATAATTCATATGAATTTAATAATTATTATTATTATTTTTAAATTAAAATAAAATAACATAATAATAATAATAATAATAATTAATAATAAGTGAATTCAATAATAATAATTATTTTTTAAATTAAATTTGTATGAAATTATTCTTATTATTATTATTTAAATTACATTCATATGAATTTAATTTAAATTATTTTTATTATTATTATCATTATGCTATTTTATTTTAATTTAAAATAAATTTGTATCTCTTAATATTCATTTTATAATTTTGTTAATTATTATTATATAAGTATTATTATTATTATTTATTTTGTTAATTGTTAAAATTAAGGATCACAGTATCAAATAGTTAAAGAAATTATTGAAAAGAGAGAGAAACAATTTTAATTAATGTCATTAATTAAAATCGCCAGCATGTCATTTTTATTTTGACCAGTTTGAAATTATACTTATCTAGCTGGTAGAATTTGCCCATTTTGGTAAATAAATTTTTTTACCCATTTTGGGAATTAAAATTAAAAACTACACCAAAATGAAAAAAAAATTCTTTCTAATCAAATATCAACAATTGAAAATAGAAGAACAACTCAAAATGGAACAGTAGGATGTGAATCAAATTCGGAAATAACAACTGAAAATTGAACAGTATAATGGGATCAGGTTCCGAAACAACAACACTAAAAAATTAAACAGAACCCATTTTTGATCTATATTTTACTGTTCCATTCTCAGTTGTTCTTTTATTTTTAGTTGTTTTTAATATTATTTTTTTTTAACAGAAAAAAATTAAAATTAATAAAAACACTTAAGGGATATTCCAACCCTATTACACAAATGTCTCTAAGAGACTAAAACAAATAAATCACGGACAATCTCATATAATTTCGTCAACTACAAATACATCATATTAAAACAGAACCCATCAAGCCCAATAATATCTTATATAGCTAATATCCATTCAAACACAAACAGAGTATATAATAATAAACATTTTGTGTATGTAAATCTTAATACTTCTTTCAGAATATCTAGATTCTTTTACTTTCCAAAGATGAATACTCTAAAGGATCGTGCTGTCCAAACGAATTTGAACCAAACAATCCTACATCCGTAGAAAAATTTTATGCTTGAAACCAATTATCCTGCACAAAGGAGCAAACAAGCCTATATACAACCCATCAGAATTGTTGTTTCCGAAAATGTACTTGTTTTAGAATCATTGCATGCACTTGTTTTAGAAGTTATCCACTATAGAGTAATGCATGCACAAACTAAAACTGATCCATGAATGAAAAGTATTTGCAATAGATTTGGTGTGGTTGTTTATCGATGCACTTAGTGATTCTAAGTGTTCTCTAGAGGCTTTATTAGTGTTCTTCCAAATTTTATTTTCTCTATAGGTTTATCTCAACTATTACTGTTAAATCAGAAATTGTTTTATTATCTTATTCTCAGTTTTTATTTTGTAATTCTTTTTTTTTCTTCATTTTCTAGAAATAAGAAAAATTATGTTTTTCTTTTAATATTATATCATATTAGTTAATTGTTCAGATACTAAAAGGAAAAAACATTAAATAATGGTTTAAAATGATATAATGTAAATGTTATATACATGTTAAAATAAAAGTTTACTGTAGCATTCAATATATTCTCTTCTTTCAATATATTTAAGTGTTGCAGCTAATAAATACATATAACAGTGTTAACATAGCTGAAGTTAATGTTTTTAACTTTTTTGTTTCCAAATACAACTATATCAAATATGAAAAAGAGGGAAAATAGAGTTATTTTTTTTATTAAAGTATTGTAACTAAAACTTACTCATTTTATGAGACGTAAGCATCTATTACTCATTTAAAAATATTCTCCTTTTCTCATTGTCTTTTCTTTGAACTCTTGCTTTCGTCCTTTATCAGATTGAGATTTGGAGTCCACCACTCAACTTGTGGCAGAAATCTGAACAACACTCTCTGATAAGAAAATTTCATTAGAATAACTTTAATCCTATCATTTTTCTCTTTATGTCAGTTTTGAATCTGTTTTATAGGTCTATGTATAATTGTTGCATGTGTCTTCAGAGACTTCAAGAGTACTCTATATAGTTGTTGTTTTGCCTTGTGTAAGAATGCTTTATCATGTGACTTTATGAGCTGATTGATTTTTTTTTAAGAACATAAACTTGTTCAGCTGAATTTGGTTTAGAAATGGGCATTGAACAAATTTGAATTATAATGTGCATGAACATGTTGAAAATCATTATAAGAACTAAGTGAGATGTTATTAGTATGTGTTTTCCATAATTGGTTCTGTGAGACTCTCTAATAGAGTATTGGATTTTCATGTTTCATTGTGTTGAAAATTACTATATTGAGTTGCTTTGATATACGGATTATTTAAAAAGCATGTGAACAAGTTATGATGTCAAATATCATTTTATGATTTGTTTTGGAGAAAATTTAATTTTTAATGAAAAATGAAAGACTAATTGATTATGAGTTTAGAATTATAATTAGTTGCTCCTAACTAATAACCGATTATTATTTATTTAATAGTCACTCGTAATTAAGATAGAAAAGTTTTATGAATAATTATTAACAGATCAAGTAACAACTCACTAGAGAGGATTATATATTATATTATAGTATAAGTAAATGCAAGTTTTTTATAATGTATAGATTGGAAAATTTAATAAGAAGGGAAATAGTAAGAGGAAACAGCTACCACAGCTGTTTCCATTACCAACCATAATTGCATTTTCAGAGTTCTTGTGCAATTCAATAAGAAGGAAAATAGTCTCCAAAAGTGTGGATGGCTAATTTCACTTGCTACTTTAATCCATTATACTACGTAAAGTATGTTTAAGCACATATTAAACACTGAAACTATACGTAAAGTATGTCTTATATCAGGATAGATACTACCCAGCTGTTTCCATTACCGATCATAAAAGCATTTTAAGAGTTTTTGTCTGTAGCAATTCAATAAGAAGAAGAAAAATAGTCTGCAAGGGTGTTTGGATGACTATCAGCTGAGCAATGTGGAAACATATAAATTCACAGCCGAAGGTGGAGCCTTCCTTAGAAACAAATATTCATGGTTAATTTCACTTTGTTGGTACTTTATTCTTCTGTACACTACTAAACCAACACAGGTATATGATATACAGACTGAGGATGCCAGAGGTAGATATTAAAACATGACTGTGAATACTAATAATAAGAAACATACAATTATGGAGTAGTGGCAGTTCCAGTTACTGATACATGACAGAGTGCTTTAACTCCAACTTACGAACTGTGATCCTTCCGTGCATAGGTAACGGGGTAAGCCTTTATGTTCTTCTTTTGGCAGTATTTTATTTATGTTCTTTTGGCAGTATTTTATTTACTTAAAATAGTTTTCCTTTTATAGGGACCACCATAAAGCCTTTAATACCAGTTACAAGTTATAGAAATTTTTTTTAATGGAAATGTCGATGGTTGAAATGACATTTTTCCATTTTTATACGAAATAAAAAAATACAGAAACTCAGAATATCTTCTTAAAACGACTCTCCTCTTACCTGTCAAGTATATATTTTTAAGTCATGTAAAGTTAATCAAGAAGATGATAAAACAAGTTCCGAGTAATAGTTGAGATAAGCATATTGGAAGACACTAATAAGCCTCTGAAGAACACTTAGAATCATCGATAAACAACCACACCAAATCTATTGTAAATATTTTTCATTTATGAATCCGTTTTATTTTGTGCATGCATTGCTCCAAAGTACAACATGGATCAAGTTACGAAACAACAACACCTAAAAACAACTGAAAATTGAACAGTACAATGTCGATTTAAAATCGGAATCGGAAACAACAACAACTGAACATTACAATATAGATCAAGTTCGAAGGCAACAACATTGGAAGACTGAATGGAACCCCCTTTTTCGTATCCAAGGTTGTGATAGTTGAACTTGCAATTTCTGTGAGATACGCAAGGTCCAGCACAGTTGATCCTTGGACTCACCATTACAGGTTGTCCTGTCACAAAGAAAAAGTTGAAAATATTTATTACATAAATTCAGATTTTTTTCAATAAATCATTCAAATGGGATTCCAGAACCATGGACAATGTGTGATTGTGAAAAACCAGTTGACTACTGTATAAGACCAGTTCAGAATTTAGAACTCACGCAGTATTTTTTTATATATCACTCATTCTTCAATCAAAGTTCAGAAGCATACACAAATCTAACTTTAAAACACTAGTACAAAATACACATTTAACGTCTGTCTTCAATGACGGTTAAAAGGAAAAACGACGTTGTCCAAAACGCGGTGGTTTTTTTTGTAAATAAATGAACAACATAACGTCGGTTACAGAAAAAAACCGCCATTGAATTCCCACTTAAGCTTTAAAATTCAAAAATTTAAAATTTTAAAATG